>Ga0153952_1000038_pt1 | contig 30316 bp, 28 predicted proteins | sample TSNJ036MetaG_FD_104746 | JGI IMG/M metagenome (GOLD analysis project Ga0153952, IMG submission 104746) | Attine ant fungus gardens microbial communities from New Jersey, USA - TSNJ036 MetaG | ecosystem: Host-associated > Fungi > Mycelium > Unclassified | place: USA: New Jersey, Wharton State... | reverse complement strand
CGTCCTCTGTCAACACCACCATTCTCTTTCAGTCTCACTACCACTAATTTACAGTTACCCCCGACCCGTTTGCGAGTTGTGGAGCTTTCGACAAGCATGCTTGGGGCACTTGGGGCTGGTGCAGGTGCATGGCGCATAATTAGGAGCAAGGGTGGTCGTGGTTGGTATGTTGATACTGCTAGCACGTGGGTTGCAGAACCGAGGTCAGGCATCGGGAGCATTCTCAAGCGTGACTTGGCTGCAGACCATCCATTCCGTGTTGAGATGCAGCGTCTCTCAGATGCCAATGGCAATGTCAGTAGCGGTGTGGGCTGGCATGCCCGTAAGATGGAGGTATGATACCATGCCGACATGATATGTCAAGTAACTAACGTGAATCTTGTTCATAGGTGCTGCATGGTCATGGTTTGCTTGGGCGTGAGGACGGATTATATGGTGCTGTCTCGTTCGCCTACCAGGGTTGAAATCGCTAGAAGAAGTGCTGTTGCTATTGTCGTTATAAATATAAATGCTGTCCATCAAATTTTGTTAGCCCCGTGGGGATAACGATTCCTCCGATCAACAGTGTTTCATCCATAAAAGACCCTTTCTTAACACGTCAAAGTTACAATCTTCTTTCCTGCCGCACTACTGGTTGTGCTAGCTCATTCAACATATATGCCTACCTCAGTTCACTCATGGGACGGCAAGACAACTGTGTCAGGCGGGCAGAGACCTTCGTCTGCAAGTGGTCCCACTCTTACCAATAGGAGGAAGTCTACTGTGGCGCGCTGTCAATCTCCAAGACAAGAACCTCTTGGTGAAGAAGCGAAGAAACCTAGGCGTGCCATTACAATCGACCACTTGACTCGTAGCCTTTCAACAATGTTGATACCCGAGCGGCCAATTGCTGAAGAGCCTACTTTTCGGGAGTCTCTTTGGGCGATTTTTTGTTGCTCCTGTATGTTTCGGTTTTGTCGCGCTTCAGCATGTGGATACTGACCGCTAGCTAGACTTGAATGTTATGCTCATCTTCATCCCTGTTTCAGTGAGTGACTTTGAGGTCCAATTTTCGGGAGAGCTCTGACGAAAAATGAATTGCATAGTGGATTCTCCATTTTGTTCTCCCTGAAACAATGGGAAACAGAGACACGCTCATTTTCGTATGTAAGTACATTGACAAATGTGGAGTCAACCTTGACCACTGTGTTGCGTCAGTTTCATTCCTTGCAATCATTCCTTTGGCAAAGGTCTGTTCATGGTTAAACAATGGATGATTATAACTGGTTAAATTCTGTTCTTCGACCTCGTTAGCTGTTAGGCTGGGCTACTGAAGAGTTATCTATGCGTGTCGGCCAAACGCTGGCTGGCCTCCTGAATGCAACATTGGTACATATTTCTAACCCAGCATAATCGTCACAACTGACTTGTGTATTTTTGGAACAGGGGAACGCGTAAGTGGCCCCGCAATTGCCCTTTTCAATGAGCTTATGAGCGATATACTACAGGGTGGAGCTTATCGTGGCCGTTCGTCACCATTCCTCACATGATGTGCATGTCAGTCACCTAACTGGCTTCATTCAGATCATAGCCCTCGTCAAGTGTCAATTACGCATTGTACAGTCCTCGTGTAAATTACTTTCACCTCTGGTGCTGTGGTCGACTCCTGCATGACGTTGACGACTGATCTTTTCTGCAGTGGTGGGATCTATACTGAGCAACCTACGTACGCCTCCAAAAAATTTTCAAGTCATCCTCCAACTTACAATCGTCTGCTTTAACAGTTCTTGTCCTCGGAATGTGCTTCTTCGCGGGTGGTCTAAGATATCAAGAGCAGGGTTTCGGCGCGGGTATGGTACAATTCGATTTTTTTGTGCGATAAGTGACCTCCGTCAGGCGCGATCCAGCTGAACTCGTCGCTGTTAACTCTGAGTGTGATTGCCGTCTTGCTACCGGCAGCTTTCCACTTTGTCGCTGGTGATCAGATCTCTGATGACGTAGAAGGTGCCGATATTTTGGCTGTCAGTCGTGGAGTAAGTGCACTTCATTTTGAATTCCGACGAAGGTTAACTGACCCTATTGAGCAGACGTCCATCATCCTTCTAATTGGTGAGTGATATCATTGTGAAGGAAATTCCATGTCCGTGAACTTTCTTTGCAGTCTATATTGGATACCTATTATTCCAGCTCTATTCGCATGCCCAAATGTTTCAGGATGACGCTCCTGACGTTGCCCCGTCAACAGAATTCACATATTACAAGAAACGCAGGCAACAAAAAGCGAAAAAAGCGTTTGAAAACAATTCTAATGAGCAACATTTACCGATAATGCCTCAGAGCCCTATGCAAATGGAGTCCGCAGTTGCTGAACATGATGTCGTGACCAACACCTTAGATGAGCATGCCTTGAGCACAACGGTTCCTTTAAGACCAAATGGGAGCCCTCACAATGTTTCAGCAATGCTCACTGATGACATCGAAGCTGTTTCAACGGAATCCCATGTTGAAAGGCCTTCGTTGACCATCCCAATTGCTCTTGGTCTCCTTGTAGTTGTCACTGTGGTAAATATCCTATTTACTTCCATTGCCGTTACCTGAACTTGATTTTTTTAGCTGGTTGGCGTGACTGCTGAATTTCTCGTAGACTCTATCGATGGCCTAACTGCCTCCGGCGCTATCAGACAAGAGTTCGTCGGAATTATTCTCCTACCCATTGTTGGCAATGCAGCTGGTGTGTTATCTCAACGATCAGGTGTTAGACTAAGTCCTCAAGCCTTTTGAAAACATAGAACATGTTACTGCTGTTACCGTTTCCATCAAAGACAAGCTCAGTCTGAGTCTAGGTGTGGCCGCAGGTTCCAGTCTGGTAGGCCATCCACGTTTCCAACGGATAAACATCGTTTGCTGATCTGTATCCTAAGCAAATAGCCCTTTTCGTGATTCCGTGAGCCTTTCCCCTGAAACCACTTTGATTGGCACTTCACGTTCTTTATCTAGTGTTATTGTTACTCTCGGTTGGATTATCGATAAGCCAATGACCCTCCTTTTCGATCCCTATGAGTCTATCGTTCTCTTTTTCTCAGGTAGACCGGCTCTTATCTGAGCATTTGGACTTCGATGACTGAATTTCCATTATCATCAGTTCTTGTAGTCAATTATGTCGTTCAAGACGGAAAGTCAAATTGGCTGGAGGGATTTGTTCTGATGAGTGAGTTCATTAAATGCTTGTTAGATCATTTATCTCATTCAGGCTTTCAGTGCTTTATCTTATTCTTGCGACCACATTCTGGTTTTACCCTGGTACGTTGTGTAAATCCATCTTTGAATTCTAACTGATATTGAATCAAAATACAACAGCATTCGATGCCTCAGGACTCTTCTCTCAATGCCAGTAATCATCAGGTCATCGTTTCGAAGCCTATCGTGGTATATTTTCGTAGAGAGGGATAGAGTCAATTACTTCCGATCAGCGGGCAGAAAAGTCCCGGCTTTTACTAGCAGTTCAGAAAAAATGACCTCTGCACTGCCCCTCCATGTTCTCGATTTTTCTTTTTCACCTCCCATTTTTACGACAAACACTATTAATGATGTTGAAAAAAATTATTTCTGGATTCTTGCAGCTGTTTTTGACACTCTTTATACATAATCCCTCTTTGTAGATTACCACTTCTTGAATTGAGAACACGTTCGTGCCATTAAATCGACCACTGACTTGTTTGAGGATATGTATTTATGTCTTGAGATGAAAAGCGTAGCACTTGTGGGCATGTGAGTAGCACGTCTCTGATTGTGCCTTTCGAGCTCTTCAACAAAGAAAGCACTTGCCTTATTCAATAGCTGTACGCTAGTCCTAACACAGCGGACAAATGACCGGCAAGTATGGTGTCAGCCTGTACATGTCATGCCATGCTCCGGGTGTTTGATACCGTATACGTCGATCTGCTCTGGCCAGACTTATTCCACTTCATCCTCAATTGGTTAACCTGGTTTTGGACCACCAATTCTTGGTCACAGCTCTCTTCCTGCTGTTTTACCCCTCCAGTCTGTAAAGATGGACCGTCGCAGTCAGTCGAAGACCTTCCCAGTTATTGGTCAGACATCATTCCTAGAGTTGCACCGCATCAGTCGCAAAGTGGCTCCTCTTATTAACCGCTATCATTTGTTTTAGTACCTCAGTCGCCATTCCACAGCGTTGACAACTAAGGTGAGATTTGTCCTGTTATTCCCACACATCGCGTACTCAACTAGTATCTTGTAGTTTTATTTCCACAGTGTTGACAACTGAGATTTATTTGTAAAGCAGTCCTTGCATCCAGTTGACCCTTGCATTGCTGATATCTGAGATTGAAATAATTGTTTGATATGTTGAGGGTCAATAGGAGGATATCCCACCACGGGCTGCCACTGCGTTCTGTGTAATAAATTGTTGATGTTAAAATAAAAAATAGAAATAGGAGGATATCCTGAGAATACACATTGTGGGTTGTTAGGATCCATGAAGAGAGTCAAGTGGAAAATGTTTCATTGAACCCTGAGCAACTACTGATTTCGACCCTACATCATGATAGGTAGAGACAGAGACAAACATTATCCAGAACACTGGAGAAAGTCATCCATTTGGGCGGACTGGCTGTATAGTGGATTTAGCTAGACAATTGAGACAAATAGAACAAGCAGCTTAACAACATATAAGTGCAAAGTTCCGGAGTCGTAGCAACCAAGGGCAGGTGGCAGCAACATGTGCTCACTTGTCAACTGAATAGATTTGTCGAGTAGCTAACCATTGCTGTAGTTTTTTTTGCACTACTCTTTAGGCTTTCCCAAGGCATGAACCTGTCGAATCTATCTAGCTAGACATGATTTTCCCAATCTCTGGGTGGCACAGAATAACTATAACTTAGACCTAGACCTCTCAGCTAGAGTGACAGCAGCAGCAGCTAATACTACAGCATTGCGCTCTTTCACTTTAGCAACTGATATAATCCATCAATACGTTTTCCTAGGAAGAGTACTCAAATTTTTACTTACCGAAGATAACCTTGTTGCCCTCCTTCCACATTTCAGTAACAATAGTCTCTCCTGGATATACAACGCCAGCAAACCTATGCCATTCATTACCTAGCTTAGTGGCTGAGCTCCACCCAAAGAAAGAGATACACACCGAACTTTGATGTCCTTGTAGACTCCATAAGTTTTCAAGACATGTTTCCCAGCGATGCCCATCGTGCAAAGGCCGTGAAGGATTGGCTGCGCAAACCCACCAATAGCGGCAAACTCGGGCAAAATCTGAATATAGGTCAGATAAATAAGTACCTCGGCGGCGCGAGACGCTCACATGAAGGGGATTCGCGTCACCGCTCAAACTAGACGAAAGGGTATCAGTTCACTTGGACAGCTTATAGCACTGCAATCTCCCGCAGACAGAAGAAACGAGTCACATACCGGTAGAGTACAGCCTGTGATGTACTTGTTTTCTCCTCGACGATAGCGTCAGGGGCGCGTTTTGGCGGGCTGTTGGGAGCGGTAGCTGCACCTCGATCTGTAATATGCAAGCGTTTGGACGTTTAGAATGAGCCAAAGTCAAAATAAGACTCGTCAGCGCAAACTATACCTTTCCCAGTTCGTTTTCCGCCAAACCCGCCAGCACCTCGGATAAACACGGTCAACTGGTTCTCGAATATGACCTTTCCGGAATTGACGTCTTTAGTTTCAACGATAGTAGTCACAGCAGCTGCTTTTCCTTTGTCAAGCACTTCAAGGAGCCTGTCCACAGTCGTCGGAATTAGATTGAAGTATTCAAGAGACCGGTGGAATGTACCGAGCTTCACTGACGAGTGAGCCACCTGTTGGGATAGGTGCCTTGATGTTAAGGTATTGCTCCCCATGAAGCAGTTTTGCCTGGGGTATGTACAATCCCCATTGGTCTCAATGGAACCTTTCACTTGGATAGTCACTTACCGGGTTGAAGTCCGGCAACCAATCAAGAGGAATTGCGGTACTTGCTGCGAACTGAGGAATGACACCGAAGGTCGGTAATGCACCAAACTCGTCGTCTCCTTCATATGTCCATTGTAACTCCTTCTCAGTCGCACCAATACCCAGATTATAGAGTATTATGTCTCGCTAATGTACACCCCGGGAAATGATTAGGGTATATCAAATGACAGGAGGTGGATCTTGCTCACTTCGGTATAGTTATACAGGACTGGGTCGGGAACAATCTTCTTTGCATCAGCGACGAGTTTTGAGTCTTCCGGATCGGCAAAAGTATTAGGATCTTTTAAGACGGACATGAAGGAAGTGGATCGTGAATTATTAGGCCCTAATCACATGAGTGGTAAACGTATTTTGGGTTTTGCATTTCTAATCACATGCTCTGTTGCTTCAACTTTCAAACTTTCAGCTGGCTAAGGCGCACCCAGTTATTCAAATATATGACAAAGGAATGCTGGATGACAGATCAAATCCGAAGTTCTCATTTAAGAATTAGATACGGAATTTCATGTGAAAAAATTCAAATGCCTGAATAAAACATGGGTATGGACAGAAGTGTAATGCACGGAAACTAGAAACATATGCATCAGAGTTTTGCCTTTACAGATTCATCGTTCTGGTTTTCAAAGTTGGCTACAATAGATTGGAGAGCCTCTTGAGTTGAACTGGGGTTAGTGGCACGACCGTCATCTAAAAGCGCACAATGGTAAGTATGAGAGTAACCAATCTCAAAGGGTGGACACACCGAAATCTGTTATAACATTCCATTTGCTGATAACATCCTCGGGGGTGTAAGGCCTCGTGTGGGGAAACCCATATCCGCCAGAACGTTGCCATCGAGTCTGAGCGGCCCAGCCCCCAGTAATCTCGAAAAGTGCACCTGTCGTACTTGTGTTGTCTAGATCAAGATACTATGATCTATCAACCTTATATAGGAGGAATGAGCTCGACGCACCTTTACTGGTAAGGAAACCAACGACAGGAGCAATGAAGTCAGGTTTGAAAGCTTCGACCATTTCCTGTGGCCAGACTGTACTAGTCATAGCAGTCCCTGCAGAGGGAGCGATGGCATTGGCAAGAATGCCATACTTCTTACCCTCAATGGCGAGAGTCCGAGTAAAGCCGATGATTCCAGCTTTTGCCGTGGAGTACTGAAGACAATTGAAACCATCTTTTCTTCGTGAATGAGAAATGACCCACATTAGCCTGTCCAAAATTGCCATCTGGGAGGTAGTTACATGAGCTCCAGGAAGAGTATAGTGAGGGCTCCAACTTACAGATACCAACTTGGGAAGCAGTTGTTACAATACGACCATACTTCTGTTTCTGGAAAATAGGCCAGAGGGCTTTCGCACACTAAAGGATCGAGTCAGCAATGTGTTGACACACTACCACGAGGTTGAGTACCTTATAGGTACCACTATCGCCCCAATGTCAGGATAGCTAGTCGAGAGGACAATCAAGGAGCACCCACCGAAGGTGCACAGCAAGCACAAGATCCCACTCCTGCTCGGACATGGCCTGGAACGACTTATCTCGCAAGATACCAGCATTCGCAACCAGGACATGCACGGCACCGAACTGCTTCAAAGCAAATTCTGCAATCTTTTCACCGTCTTCTACAGAGAAGACAGCAGAAATAGCCTGCCCACCAGCCTTGACAATCTCGTCAACAACAGCATTAGCTCCCTTTTCGCTGACGTCATTCACAACAACATTGGCACCAAGACGAGCATACATGAGCGCATAAACACGCCCTAGGCCTGCACCAGCGCCGGTAACGATGACAGTCTGACCATCAAACCGAACTTGAGGTCCAGGTTGAGCATTTGGGGGCGCCGTCTTGGCAGCCTGAAGAAGGTCCTACAGAGCTCATTGAGTCATAAACTTGTATAACTGATCGAATTGACCGCACTGTCACGTTGAGGTCTGACATGGCCCTGGGACTGAGGCAGGTCAACACAGAACGTAGTCCACATAGAGACAATACCCACTGTTGCGGCTTAGTGAAGTCGAGGACTTGTTCCCATTTTGCCTTGACCTACGACGCGAATAAATAGAAATGGCATTTATTGTAACGTGTAGACTGACCGCTGTTGGAGTGAATGTTGCATCAGTCTTGAAGATAGTACCGTTGCTCCTTTCCCACCGAACTTCAGCAAGGTACCCAGCGCCGAGCTCAAAAATTTTGCCTGTCGCATCGGGACCATCAGGATGACAAATAGCTACAACGAAGGGTGCAACGTATTCGGGCTGTCAAGTAGTCAGTTTCAATCCCACTATTTGAGAAACAAAGAGGTATGAACGTACGCTGACGTTTGCCAACATCTCAGGCGGCATAACAGTTTCTGTCATGCTTGAAGCGGCGATCTGCAACAGCAAAGTTGCTAAGGACTCCTACGGTCTTTCATAAGTTGTGTACAACTTACGGGTGCAATAGCAGTGGACTTGATGTTATACTTGGCGCCTTCACGGGCAAGAGTCTGAGTAAAGCCGACAAGTGCCATCTTAGCAGCACTGTAGTTTGCTTGACCAAAATTCCCTTGGCATCATCGTCAGCTTTCTTGATAACGCCTCGAAGTGCTAGCATACCATAAAGACCAGCAGCGCTAGCAGTATTAATCACACGCCCAAACTTCTGTTTACGGAAGATAGGCCAAGCAGCTTTCGTACAAGCGAAAGCACCCTTGAGATGGACTTCTGCAATCTGATCCCACTCCTTGTCTGACATATTCTTGAACCTGATCCCAAAGTCAGCTTCGATGTATCGATACAAGTCAAGTGCCTTACCCCTTATCTCGCAATATACCAGCATTGTTTATAAGAATTGTGACGGTGCCAAAGTTATCCACAGCAGTCTTGATAATAGCGGCCCCATCTGACACAGACGAAGTGTTCGCTATGGCTTTGCCTCCAGCTGAATCAGGTGTGATTGGTATCGGCCAGCATCAAGAAGGTAAGATACGTACCCCTGATAATCTCATCAACTACCTTCTGCGCAGCAGCAGCATTGAAGTCATTGACGACGATGTTTGCACCTCGAGATGCGAAAAGGTGCGAGTACCTATCCAAGAAACCGAGATGAAATAACTCAAGTTGCAAGTCGTTCAGGGACCCACGTTCTACCAAGACCACCGCCAGCACCTGTGACAACGACAGTGTGTCCTTTGAAAGAGAGCGACATGCTTGTGGAAAATAGCTGGGCTGAGCCCCTTTCCGGTGAAATAGCTGCTACTGACGCACGTGAAAATCGAACCTTCATGTAGATATTTATAGATATCACATTGATATTATGAGCAAAAACTGATGAAGTGCGCTACCTGAATACTCAATCGCTGATTACATGAGAATCGTGTTAGGAAAGTACCTCTAAGAATGACAAACAACTCAAGTTCAACATCTCATGCCGTTAAACATGCAAGAACTTTCGGCAATGACCAGTCCATCTAGCAATGTTCAGGTTCTCAAATATGACAGCGGCAATCTGTCATTCGCTGATGGGAACCAACTTCAGTAGCTCTGTGAAAATCAATAGGGGTAAATAGAAAAGACTGCTGTTTTGAACGAGACATCTAAAAATCGCAGCGTTTATCTAAATGACGTCATAAATTGTATTTCTTGCCGGTCATGAAACTTGTCACGATACGTATACGCCATGCGCTGCATGAAAAGAGAGAAAAGAGAAGCACAAACGATGAACGAGTGTCCCGACCATCACAGATATACCAAAGTGAGAGGAACAAATCGATAAGAATGTGACAGAAGAAAACGGGAGATAGATAGATGAAAGAAAACATAGATGAATAGTACTACAAGACGAGAGGATGAGAAACATTCGAGAGATATGAGAGAGAGAGAAAGACATGAGAGAAAAAGACAGAGAAAAAGAGAACAAGTATTCTTCGAAGGAGTGGACATGTCGTAGCATGGTAGGAAAACCAGCGAGGGACGTTAACCATTCATGTCAAAGAGGGTAGGTAGGTGTCGTTATGGCGGATAAAAAGGAAGTCATGGTACTAAAGGGGGTGTTGGGCATGTACGAGAGCAAGAAAAAAAAGAAAAAAGCGATGACTAAGAGACATGCAGATTCTTGAACATTAGATGAAAAAAAAATGCTGAAGATGAAATGAAGAGAGCGTTGATACACGTGAAGCACAGAACGAGAGACATAACAAGAAACAAATATCTGGCATCGCGACCACACCATTCAATCAACGATCATCATCGTTTCAGCCGGCTCTAGGTCGTTGACATGTTGTTTTGCCCACTCGATAGCAAAGACTGATGCTTTGAGGAATTTCTTGTTTGCGTATTTCTTGCATACATACTGGCGTGAAAATCCGCTCTCTGCCAGTTTCTCTACAAGTAACTGATGTCCGGGCACCAGCTGCTCCTCAGTGAACCCCGAGTAGAACATGAATGCCTCGTTCTGATCAAAAAAGGTAAGTCACGTGTTGCTTAATCAGACGCGCTGACCACGCGCACTATGCACGCATAGCGCGTGGCAGAACGTATAATAATGAGGGTACATACCCAATCGCCCCCCAACATCTTCCTAGCGCAGTACATCCCAATCGCAGCGATGAGACTTGGCTTTACTCTCAGGAACCGGTGGTCGAGGAGAGTGACTTCGGTGAGAAATTTACTTAATGTCCGTGTTTGGATGTCGTAGTCGTCTGCCTTGCTGATCTTGCGCATCCAACTGTAGGGCGAACAATAGTATGATATTCTGAATTCGAGCGTTTGTAGGACGATCCGTTCACCCTTGAGAATCTCCTCCTTCGTGTATCCATTCTCGGTCATGAAGACAAACTCGTCAACGGACGGAGCGAGTATCTCTTCGTACTTGGCAGCAATAAACATTGCAGTAACCCCGACAAGCTGAAGCTTTCCCAGAGACACAACCCGCCGCGATAGGAAACGATCAACAACGTTAATTGCAATCCACAGAGTCTCAGGAAGCATGTGATAACGAAAGTGGACCTGGAGTAGCCAGTCAACTAGCGTCTGGCGCATCTCCCAGGTGATTTCAGTTTGATTGGACATATAGTCGGGCTGAGGCATGACTTCTTCCTAATCAAGATATAAGTACATTTCTGGTTCCACCCTAATGACACACGAACCTCAAGGTCGCACATGTATTCAAATATTTCTTCTGCATACTCAGAAACCATGGTAGTATCAAACATGTCGACCTCATCTTCGAAGGTTGCACGAATTGCCTGTAGTTCCTTAGCGTAACGAGTCGCTCGTTCCGAACTGACCTCAGGCCACATGCGAGGATGTTTTGACGCTTGAATGGGTTCAGGTGTTCCATCTTCATTGCTCTGCTCGATTCCGATCATACTCTCGGCCTCTCGTTCACTGATGTTCTCTGTTTCATCATGTAGTTCTTCTGCAAGATCGTCCTCGATATCCATCTCGCTCTGTGAAACATCCTTAACGGACTCGACCTCCTCTGTCGGAGGGACAACGATAGGTTGAGAGATAGAAGTAGTAACTCGTGAGTTACGGCGAGTAGTTGCATAATTAGCTCGCGCGCGGGCTACAGCAACACGGGCATTCACAGGAGGAGCTGCGGGAGCCCGGCCCGGACCCAAGGGTACTCGCTGAGCACAGGAAATGGAATCGGAGCGACCTCGTTTGAGACCAACTTCTTCTTTCTCCTTTCCAGCTGCCGGTTTAAGTCCTGCGTCCTGGGTGGAGGTCGTGTTAGGTTCTATAGGGGAAGGCAGGAATACCAGAACATAACAAACCTTACGATTTACGGCAGCCATCGTTACTTCCCCCAAGGCTTGGCGGACGACACCGGCCTTGACTGCATTCTCCTTAGCGAGTCGGGTAGTTCCAGCTGTATTTTGTAAGTTTTGACGAAGATGCCGTCCAACGGCATTCTCGTCAGCCTTGGCGCGCTGCGCGAGGGTGCGCCGTTGTGTTATCTAATTTAGGGAAATCATAAAAAAGCTGTAGTACAACAAGAGTTGTGAATAGACCTACGCGAGCATGATTCGAGGCCATTCGTGAGGTTTGAAGGGTTGAAGAGGAGTGTGTACGAAGTATTTGCGAAAAGAGGCGAAGATTGTTCAGGCGAATGGAAAGATATGATTGAGGACCTGAAGAACCGGTTGTATGTGACTGGAAAGGAGAAAGAGAAAAGAGGAATGTAGTCCACCGGTCAGCCTCTGAAGAAACCAGTCGACTTCAAAGTCCAGCTACATTCACTTTGAACAATGATCACGTGCTGAAGCAATACTAGTACAAACAACGCGAGAAAGACACGTCGCGTTCGGGCGCCGCGTGACCTATGTCCATCATCTCAATATGTATTTTTTGTGATAGTGCGTGCGATCCCGACAAGTGTTTCAAGCATTACAACCCACTCCTTTTCCTTATGACATCAATAAATTCAGCCCCGCAGACAGGGTCCTGATCGTTGCTTGCAGACTAGTTGATTTATCAGCAGCACGAGGCAACTTGTCCTCTGATTATCCTCACGCCGTTGATCAAGCAATCTATTCGGTGTGAAAGTAGAAGTCTTAACTCTTGTCCATGACATTTGACTTGAGAATCTAGGGTCCACCTGATCAGGTGCACCATGTGTCAAGACAATCAGACTAGAACGTGTGTGGCGTATACTGCCTGGGGCAGAGGGAATAACTTGCCAGTCCACAGTTCCAGATACTGACAGTATGGACTTCCCTTGCGCTGCAGATTGCTGCGATTATTACGTATCTGTTGTGACCTCATTCAAGTAATGGAGGCGCACTAACTCTGAATCATTCCCAGACATTCCCAGACATTCCACTTAAACCCCCAATATGAACTCGGGGCACTTTTAGTCTCTTCTTTTGAACGTCATTGTACATTCTGTTCGGATATGTAGTGCCATGTGGGCCGAAAAAGTACACTATGGTTCTGGGTAATAGTGTTGTCACTGTAGTAGGGCTACCCACCCACAGCTCTGCGACTTATCAGTAGATTGTCATCAGAAAGAGACAGCGCTCAACAAATTGCCGCTCCATGTACTTGTACAGGAGTGATTTTTCAGAGTTGGAACTTATACATCTTGGTTGTACTGTATTCTGGTATGTGTATTCATTGTATTCTGAAGGTGACGTCACATCAAATTACTGCACCGAGCTAACGCCACCATCTCTGTCCCATCGCTAATAATCGTTTGAGACATTTTGCATTGACTTATGTTTGAGGTTATTATTTCAAAGCAATGACCTTGGAAATTTGTTCTAAATTTTCTTCCATTCCAGCCTTTCCTGGGAAAAGAATGGCTAGTCAAGACAAACTCTAGCTCATCAACTCCTTATCTATTCGTCAGTGCTATTCATGATCCATCATATCTGAATATCAATCAAGAACTTCTCTATTGCCAAAATGCTCATGTCTTCAGAAATTTATCTCCTCTACCATCGATCTGACATGCTCTGTGTTATTCACGGATACCAAATCTATCTGGAGTGAAGGTAATCATGACTGGATATCCCCTGAGTCACCTCTGACTTGTTATCTTGATCCCTTCATGGATTAGAACTCACAAGTCAGCAAATTGCAAGACGATGGAGAAAGTGCAATCCTAGGGCACCCCCTCCATTAGCAATACGAGAAGACGAAGATGAATGGAGGGCATCTATCTTGGAACTCCTGAAAAAAGTTCATACCATTGGTGGAGTCGATGCGCTTGCTTTCGAGGTTGCACTTACGGATTTCTCAGTGAGCCTACCACTTTTTGTCTCTTCTCTGATTGTGAACAGGATCATTTTAGGATAAAGCCTTCTTACTCAAGAGCGCTTCTTTCACCTGGCAGTGGGAGACCTGTTTTGTAGGCCATAAAATTTCCGCAGACATAATATCCCAACAGCTCGTGTTACCTCTCATCAGTGCAAGTTACCTCTTATTCACAACTGGTGAATCTGTTCAAGATATGACGAATACTGACGTAGAGAAGGTTTGTCATTCCTACGCTGATTTGAGCTCATTGAGACAAGCAATAGCATGCAGGCAATAGACAAAATTGGACGGACAACGCGACGTTCTCCTGACACTCATATCCAGAATGCGCTCTCCAACCCACGTATCTCAACGATTCTCAGAAGGACAACCGCAGTGTTCAATTCCCTCCATGAACTTCGTGAATCCTCCATCATCTGCTTGGATTACATTTTCCCCTAATGCAGTCCTGTATCTTCTTTGGTAGCTGGCATTCAATATTCTGCAGAAGATCTTGACTTGGAAGCTCCAGAGTCGTCAAAGCTCGCAGAGGATGATTACACGTCATCAAGATACAAGCATGATAGTCAATTGATACGAGACGTGGTAAGCATCATTTCCTGTCACGAATGGAACCGACTTTAGAATAAACTTCTGACAGAAAATCGGTAAGCCTTTTTGAGCGTGATTCTCCTCACTAACGAGCGATCCTTCATCACTGAAACAAAAATCAGAATCTCCGCTTTCAAAGGTTGACTCGGCAACAGAAAAATCAGAAGAGGGTGACCCAGTTGGTCCACTTGTCCCGCCGACTATCGCTTCACAACCTCAAGCTGTCCTCTCAAGGCCCTTAATTTCACCCAGATCCTTGCCTACTGATTCAAACACTGGTAGCGACATCAAGTCGAAGTTGCTGCCAGCCAAAACATCAGACCGGACACCGGCGCTTGCAAGGGCCTCTGAACAAAGTAACCTAGACGACTTCTCATCACTTCCCAAAAAACCTCAAGCATCCTCAAGTGACAGTGACAGTGAGGCAGAGCGAAGGGCCCGAATTGCACGGTTGAAGGGCAATGCTAGGGAATCTGGAACAAGAGAGGGAATCACCAACAGAAGTGTTAGGCAACCGATTAAGAGAGGTCAAAAGAGATTTTGAAGGTATCCCTGTTTGGTAATTTTATTGATTTAATACACCAAATTAATACACGAAATTTTCATCAGCTGAACTGATTTATCTGTTGAGACAAGACACTTGCATCATCACTTGGTCCTTTGAATATGGATTTAGTATAGATCCCAGTGTGACATAGAACTCTATTACCTGCCACGGTTAGTGGTTGCAGCAGTGCACCTGGGACATAGTTTGTGGAACATGTTGCGAACTTTGGATGCACCCTCACGATCGTCGTAGGGAAGAGACTACATTGATCAGATGCACGGACCAACAGTTTTATAGAAAATTTACGCACCGGTGCACAATCGCATAGCCAGAGTTTGTCCTTGTGAATATGTTTTGAGCTATCTCTGCACTTGAACTCATGGCAGTCAACTAGTTCACCCGTCTCGTAGTCGAAGATCCAATGCTATAGTATGTAAGCACCTGAGTTGGCTCTCAAATCCAAGGAACCTGCTAACGTTACAAGGTCTGTAGTAATCACCAACACTGACAGAGAGGGAACAGAGTCAGATTCAAGCAATCTCTATGTCTCCCTTATCTACTCACCACTCTCGTTTGCACATAATGTGTCGCACTAGATGAGTCGAGGTAGTTCGGGTCAAGAGCAAAGAAGAAGACTAGTAGGCGCCGCGAGAACACGGAGGGTTGTTTAAAGACGGCGCTAAGATTATTATCAGTTATGACATAATGCCATTTTTGTAACACAAGTCGGCATGTAGATTTTCGGGGAAATCGGCCCAGACTTTCATTGTTTTGAACCTTGACCAGGAGATTCTTGCTGACAAACAAAAAAGAATTGCAGAAGATCCCCTGAAGCACACAGACAAGCTTATTGTAGCAATAATAAATCCTCACCGTAGTGATGGAGAATGTCCAATACCTAAATCAACACGTGAAATAAACAAGAGAACCTCTAATCCTCCAAGACAGTGTAGCCCTTCATACCCAGATATAAAAAATATGGAATCTAATTTTCCTATGTGCTACTCGGACCCACAACTTGGTTCAAACTATGAAAATGACCAAAAGCACATTAGAATCAAACAAGTGATATTCTCATTAGGTCCATATCTAAGAAAAAATATTATGAATTTATATCTCTCCTGAGCTATTTCCTCCTTGCTGAGTCTGGGGAGATAGGTATGCACGCAATTGGCGTGGCGATATAGGATGAAGAGTGTGACAGGTTACTGTATGACTTGACAGGTGACAAACAACATCCGCCGTGTCATCAGCTGACCGTGCTGTAGGGGATATAAATAGAGTGAGCGATATGAGTGCTGCACGTGATCAGTATTTTTTGTGCTTATTGTTTCGAGTGGGTACATAAGCACAAGTAGTGTATATTGCTTCTTAGTCGTCTACCTCGCGAGGTCACCGGAACAAAACTCCTACCTGATTCCTTGAACAAAGTGACTGCCAAAAGAAGGCTAACAATCGAGCCTTCTAAAATGCCGTCACAGATACGCGTGTGACATTCAATGTGGGAGTGCTTCATCACTCCTCTTCCCTCCCGGTGCTCAGCGCTGGGCTTACGACGATGGTTGCTATAAAAGAGGACACACATCAGATTTTTGATGTAAGTTCGTATTGAACCATGGCTTCAAAGAATTGTCTTGACGAATATCGGGGATTTCTTTCATCACTCCAGGAGGTCTTTAGCCGGACCTTTCACTTTTCACCTTCACGTTATCGATCAGAAGAAGAGAAACCTGAGAAACGGGCAGAAGTCAGAATAGGGGAGGCTTCTTTACCCGTATACTCCAATCCAACCACAGTCTCCGCAGGATCTGAAGCACATGTGTGCTTTCCTGACCCCTTTCTTTATCATTGACTGACCTTGTTCAGGTGACCACATCAACCTTATCTCAACTGGATACTATCGACGATTCCCAGGTGTGGGAGGAAATGGATTCCAGCACTTCTTCATACCCTTCCTCTCTTCCATACCAAGCTCCCCACTGTTGTCCCCACCATCCCCCCCATGAGATTACTCATTCATATCCGACTGCAACCCTTTCAGTATTGGATTCGTCTCTTTCTACTCGAACAAGACTGATGGCATTTGCGTCTTCACTCGCAATTAATCTCTTTTTGCCCTTCGTGAATGGTGTTATGCTAGGCTTTGGTGAGATTTTCGCCAAAAACCTTATGCTGGGATGGCTGGGCTGGGGTTCAACAGCGACTAATGTTGGAATTTCAAAACGTTCATGGTTCTGGACAAGACGATAGACAGTGATTTGGCTAGTTTTACTTGTACATATAAGGATGAAACTAGCCCAGGCCAGCACCCACGACCTTGGCTCCGACAATACATAATTGGTCATAGTCGTACGTCTTTTGGCATGTTTCGGATAGCCTGGCGCACACCCAAGTCACCCAAAACATCCTCTGTGCCTCCAAGAACACTGGGTATTATATTTTTAGCCCGAGATGATGTGAGAGATTTTTGATCACTTACGCGTCGAATGGTACAGTTCGATGAAACTGTATGATTTATCAGCCACTTAATTACCCTCGACATGCTCCAGGGAACGTACGTGTTCAATATGCTCGCCCATCCCAGTTTTGGTAATACCTCGGCCACCAAATATCTGGACGGCGTCATTTGCGGTCTGCTGAGCAGACTGTGTAGCATGCATTTTGAGAAGACCAATGGGGCTTTACCACATGAGACTCAATCCAATTTCAGCGGAAGATGTTCAGACATACCCAGCAAGCTTATTTGCTTGTTCCTTGTAGCTCTGTGGCGGAGATTAATCCTGCTGCCATGCATAGCAGACGAAAATCACATACCATCTGATTCATCTGATACGTAATACACTCTAGCCAGTTCTGAACACTCTCCACACGAGAAATCATGGCAGCAAGTTTATTTCGGATGACAGCCTGTGAATGAAGGGGCTTGCCGAAAACCTTACGCTGCGTTACCCATTTTAAACATTCTTCGACGACAGCACGCTGTGTACGCGCGACTGAGCAGACCAAAACCCAACGCTCGTGGTTGAAGTTGGAGAGCATGACGAAGATTCCTCTACCTTCGGGGCCAAGTGTGTTTTCGACAGGAACCTTGACATTATCAAAGGTGATGAAAGCTGTTCCAGCAGTAGGAGACTGCAATATGTTTAATCAGATTCCCTGGATTAGAAAGGGATTGCACTCACGTAAGAGGTCTTGATAGGTCTAGTCTCGACGCCCTCTCCACGCTCTACAAGAATGACAGTAAAGCCATTGTCCGTCCTACAGCCCACGGTGAAACTAAAATTTTAACTCAGCAGAAATGCTCATGACAGAAGTAACTCACTAGTGAGCAAAGCTAGAAAAAGAAAATAACATTATGAGTTCGATGTGAAAAATTACAGTAGTTTGACCTACGTTCCATTGGTGATCCACTTCTTTCTACAAAAATATCAGTGACCAGTCCTGGCTAATGGCGTTTCGACTTACGTTCCATTGATAATCCAATGCTTGCCGTCCTCGGTCTTAGTGGCAGTAGTCTTCAATCCGGCAACGTCACTACCAGCAAACGCCTCGGAGATTGCAAGACAGATGAACTTTTTTCCAGAGAAGATATCAGGAAGAACCTTCCTCTTGATTTCCTTACTGCCAAAATTGAGAACAGGAGGCAGACCAATGACCGAACCAGACATGAGGCCTGCTCTCAGTTTCAGATTTCACTTATGTTGAGTAAACCGTCACTCACCATCACCATAGCCGCGTTTTCCATGACGTGCTATCTCCTGGATGATGATCATCTCATGGAAATAATCAAATTCCTCAGACTTGATGATTCCACCCATGAGTTCCAGACCCTTCAGATGCTTTCCAGGACCCATGCGCATAGCATGTAAATTGAGCTTCGCCATAGCCTCGATAACTGACTGGCTTGGAAGCTTTCCGTCTTCCTCTCTGACCTAATCCATTTTTTCAAGATCGAGTAAATGACCTAGATGATTAGGGCAACGAACTATAGCGTCTGGGAGGATGATTTCATCGCAGAATTTGCGGACGACTTTTTGGAAAGTCCGATGGTTCTGGTTTCAAGCACCGTTATTGTATCGTTAATGATGGCGGAGATTAATCGAACGATGAGCGTACCTCGCCGAAATAAGGGCTAAAATAGCCAGCAGCCAGCCACGTAGGCTCTGCATAAGGCACTTCGCTGAGTTCGCCAGGAACCCGACCATGAATAACAGATTTCTCCCCCTCGATGACGCCAATTTGAAGGCGAGCATATTGCGGTTTCGCTATGATTTCATGTTTGTGCAGTCCATAAAAAGCTTCCGTAGCATCCTGGCCAGCTATTAATGAGATTAGAAAAACCTCTCATACAAGTAGATCATAGGGTAGCGAACCGACACCATCATCGAGGAGTACAGAAGCACCTCCAGGGTGAAGATCTTTGAACCGAGTGATATCGTAGATCTTGGAGTCGACAATGATCCACTATTATAGATCACAAAAAATGTTCAAGAAATGCAGTCAGCCATGGTTGTAGTCAAGTCCTGAGCTTGATAGGCCTCACAAGGTCACCATCTTTGTTGTGCTGAAAAAGACACAAAAGTCAGACCTTTTCGTTGAGGGACAACAATTGAGTGTAAATGTAAACAACCTTTGCAACTTGTTCGCGGGTAAATGATTTGAGATCCCTAGGATTCATGTCAAGCTGAAGGAGAGGTGGAACAGAGCAAGTGCTTGTGCTTCCATTGTGGCAGACACCTATACTCTACGCTCGTATTAGCCAAACATGTGATTAAGGCCAATCACATGCAATCACAGTCCGCGGTAGCATACAAAGTACATTACAAAGTTCAATTCTACACAAAATTGGAAGAAACTGAAAGAACAGGCCATTTACAGTTGATCTAAAGCACAAAGAAAAAAAAGGAAGAAGAAAAAAAGATGTAAACAAATTACTAGGAGGCGGGTTGGTGTTTTACTACGAAATGTTACTGGTCCAAGCGAAGGCAGATGGATTGTCAAGGACTCGAAGACTGCAAGAACTCGAATGATCACTATTGGGAAATCTCTTCCTATATTCACTTATGGGTGCATGGTTTAAGATTGCTCTTGAGGCTCTTGCACAGAGAGATACTGAGATGCCTATGTGTTTTAGCCAATTTCTACCCTTAAAATACTGAATGCATTTTTTCTTGTCAGGAATTGATTGGTACCACGGTCGAATTTAATGATCCATTGATCGATATAGAGACTTCTTCCGTGCATTAAGAGATGGATCCTGATTTAGAACAAGTGTGTTTTAGCGTCTTTGGCATGTGAAAAGTGCCACCATGCTAGGATAGTCCCAAAATTCAACATGATTGTCTGAGTTTTTTGTTGGAATACGGACGAGTAAAGCAAAAAAGGGGAAAACTCGTTGAAAACGTTGCAATTAACTTCGTCTCTACAGTCACTATTTATCTGTATCTAGGACAATAAAGGGAAACATGACCTGAGGTGAGAGGCAATGATTAATGATCCGTCTTGACCTGAATGATGAAATGGATCGAGTGCTTTCTTTGCTGCTGATAGTGGCACAGTTATGATTATCACATGCAGTCATCGGACGACACATACAACCACACGATATCGGCACAGTCCACTTTGTAATAACCCATAGTAATCGGGAGGGGATGTAAGGTTCATGAGAGAGAATCAACTTGGCAGATGGAAAAATCTATGGGTTATAACGGAGTGTGGGCTATGACAGAGTCGACTGTAACTCCTTCCATAATGGTTTCATTTTTGCAATCGCGGGATGACGACGACATATGGATATGTAGATAGTCACGTTTACGAATATGTTTTCTTTCCAAAATAAGATCAAAAAAATACCAATACGGCTTCCGAAGCTTGTACTATGATTTTCCCACCTTGGATACTGTCCTCGACAAGTTCTCCCCGCGCAACTCCGGTTTCAAATGTCTGACCAGCCCAACTTGTGACATTAGCATCCTGAACGTCTGCTCCAGGCGCTTGCAGCTTCCTTACTCTAACCACTTGAGTGTTGTTCCCGAGTAACCCAGAGATATCAAACGTAGAGCTTGGTCGAGGGCTGTCTGTTTGTGTTTGATTGTAAATTTCCAAGTTCAACAGAGCCAGTTTCGTGGGGAATTCAGGAGTCGATGGGTTACTAACATCCCAGAAACTGTAAGCGACAAGTTGACCGGAAGATTGATCACCCATTGCGGTCGTGACGCTAGATCCGTTCGTTTGTCGACCAGGATAGAGATTGGATACCTGGAGCGTCTTCGAGTCACCAAGTGTCTCTGCAACGAAGAGGTATGTCGCATAGCTAGGAAAAACTTTGGCTGGGCCGTTGAGGTTTTGGACTGGATACCTATCGGCAAGGAGAAACATGTCATTTATGGAATGAATCTTCTTCTGAGACAACATACCACATATCATAGAAACTCAGGCCTAGCTTCAGAGATATATCATCAAAAAAGCTAAATTTAATTAATCAACTGACCCCCCTGATTCAACTGGACTGAACTTTGTAGGGCAAGGGGTCCACCTTGATGGAGGTATAACCTGGCATCTTATTAAAAGCTGGCTCATTTCGTGACATGGAGAAATGCACCTTGTAACATTCAGCGAAGCCGCATAGAAAATCGTGTCCAACTAAGCAAAAACATGAGTCGACATCCCGCCGCAATCTATCATTAAAACCGACCAGCCAAAGAGCTTGCCCGAATGTATTACTAACTCCATCTTTGCCGGAACAAGAAACCGAGTTGTATTCTCCTATGGGAGGAATTTTACTCTATCGAGAGGGAGGTCGTAGAAGCACCTACCGATCATGAATGAGTGTGAGCCCAGCGTATTGCGTATGGAATGGATGCGAGGCTGCCACAAATCTAGATACCTGAGATGTATTTGCGTTGGTGAAATCGGCTGAACCCCAGGATGGAACATATTACATTGCCAGGCGGGTATGGTTTACCTAAGATTTCAAAATTTGAAAGGAATTTGAGCAAAGGTATTAGGTACATACGAGGTTGGGCAAGGTAGCGACCGAGGTCCTCGGAGGGTCACAAACCTATAGCGCATCAGTTCAAAGCGAAAAGATTAGGAATTTGCGATCACTCACGCTATATTGGTACGTGTGTTCACTACAAGTCTTCACGACACCATCTCTATTTGCTCCCGCGGCGAGTGCACTGACGCAATCAAGGGCAGAAGAGGCACCGGGTGCATTGAATGGCCATAAAGGGTCTTCGGCTGTTGCTGCGACCTGGAATCTGGGACTTGCGAATCCGAGATTGTCTGAAATGTTTTTAGCCCACGTCTGTAGGCGCAAGGAGATCAGCATAAAGATACTACGTGGAAACGGTTGGACATACTCCCCAAACACTGGAATAGTTATTTGCAGTGAATTGGAGGTAATGATCGGGCTCGTTACCAACTAGTATTCATGAGCTAGGGATTGGTACCGTGGATTGAGTATCACGCACTTTCAAACAAAATTAATTGATCACTCCCTAGACCTGTTTCCGCAGCCTGGGCCATGGATAATGCACCTCTGAAATCGAGGTCTTGTAAATCCTACAGACACCAGCGACTCAGCATTGGTCTATCTATATAGTCTATAAGTTTTCCTGACCAAGTCCATGGTGACTTTGGTTCCCTGTGGTAGGAGCTTCACAGAATCCCAAAACCCGGGCCCAATGGTGGTGTTCTGAAGAGCGCCCGCTTTATCGATAAAATTTGATAAGACCACGTTCAAATTTGGGTCCCAGTAGGTCGAATCGGCAGTGATTCCGCCTATTCGAATTTCAGGTGGGACACCAGTCCTTGCTTTGATATTATTGAGTAATCTTTCAGTCAGACTATTCGGTTCACTGATGTTCCCTACGAACTCTTCGAAAAAGGCTGTCTCAATACTGAAACTCGCCAAAGCCGGATCCAGGAAATGCGAGGCATCGAGCGGTAGGGTCCGATTACCGGTCAATTTGAGTACTGATAAATTTGCGTAAACATGTAGGAGGGTACAAAGCACCAGAAATGCAACTTGAGCTGAGCGCATGGCTTGTCAGGCTCGAATCGGTACACCATGTTCTTATGCCTTTCGGTATTTCAGACATGGGAAATAAAGTGCTTCATGGAAGTTCTCGTGACGCGGGCCAAAAATATCGGGCCGTTCTTTCCGATGATCCCCAGCTTGCCGTCCCTGAATATACGACGTCGGGTCACGAGTACATCTTCCCGCAAATGTCATCAAATCATAGTCCAGAAAATCGTTCGCACGATTGTTGGGTTTTAGATGGCACTGACTGGTGTTCAAGTTATCGAGGTACAACGCATCTCAGCTCTGTCTGGTATGGGCGTTGATGAATCTCGCTTAGTTTGCTGGTCTTGCACCAGGACCCTTCACCGGACTCATTCTCGCAGACAATGGAGCTACCGTCACAAGGATTGACAGGCCCAATACATCACATATGGATGTTCTCACTCGCGGCAAGCGCTCCATTGCCATTGACTCCAAGATCCCTAGCGGAAGAGATCTTCTAAGAAAATTGATCGCTTCTGCGGATGTGCTGATTGATCCGTTTCGCCCTGGAGTCATGGAGAGGCTTGGTCTAGGGCCGGAGGTATTCCTTGGAACTGGGAAGACGGAGGGACTGAATGAAAGACTGATCTATGCTCGTATCGTAGGGTATGTTGTTGAAACTGTAGATTCACGACTAACCTGATTCCCTTCTGTAGATTTCCAAGAACAGGTAGACTTCTTCAGAGATCATTTCGCCACGGATTGTTGATATCCCTTAACTTAGGTCCTTATAAGGACATGGCTGGTAGGAACATACAGCCGCATTATTTAGAACAAAACCCAAACCTATTCTAGGACACGACTTAAATTATATTGCCCTGTCAGGCGCCCTCGCTGTATGCTATTTCTACTCTGATAATGAACAGCCTCACACTCTTTACAGATGATGCCTCCTGGACCATCAGGAACGCCAACTTTCCCCATGAATATTCTTGCGGACTTTGCCGGAGGAGGCCTTATGTGCGCAGTCGGCGTTCTACTAGCTTTGATCGAACGCGGAAGAAGTGGTCGCGGACAGATTGTCAATACAGATATGGAAAGTCTATCAATTTGCAAGACGTCTATTCTGTTTTATTTATTTTAATCAGGTTTCGGGTGCCCGGTACGTCTCAACGTTTCCTTTGAGTCTTGCGATCCTTCCCGCATCAGATATCTATGGGCAAGGGAAACCTGGCACTAACGCTCTGGATGGTGGTGCACCGTTCTATAACGTATATGAATGCGAAGGCGGAGGCTTCATGACTGTGGGCTGTCTGGAACCTCAGTTCTTCAAGGTGTTCATCAACCGGTTCCGCACTGCACTTCCTGAAACTTTTGTGTTCGACAACGGCTGGCAGCCGACATCTGCTATGCAAAGTGACAGGGATCAGTGGCCCAAGATGAAAGCTTACTTTGAGCAGGGTTTCTTAACTAATACGCGAGAATATTGGGGGAAAGTCTTTCACGGTACGCAACGCACTGATCCTTTCCTTCCAGCTTCTCATGCGCTCGTGACTTCCAGAAACAGATGCATGTGCAGTTCCTGTATTGACACCAAAAGAGGCAATGCAGAGTTCACCCTTTCCCGATTTTCATCCTCGTGTCACTTCACAAGATATCAGCCAATCTTCTCCGAAAACTACAAATATCGGGGATCTTGTACTTGAACCTGGTTCGCATACGGAAGAAGTACTCAGAGAATTTGGCTTAACCAAGCGGGAGATTCAGCGGCTCTCCCTTGATGGTGCCCTTGGGGAGAGAGCACAGAAATCTGCGCGTGTAGATGCCAAGCTGTAACTGAGCATATCTGTTCAATATAAAACAAATGAGTTACGGATTTATTGATGATTGTAATAGAACACCCAATTTCTCTTATGTTTTATCTCATATTCTCCTTTCAACAAATCCAAGATTTCACAGCAGTTATTCAATCAGGTTTCTTGTCAATAACTCATGGCAGGACAAAGGAGACCTAGATAAGGGAAGGGAAATTTGATTAGTTGTTGTATGTGCTTTCAGGTTGTAATGAATCTACAATGACTAAGACAAAGAAAAGCTTGAACTGTTAAGACTCTAGGCTAGGAGAATACAATGTCCTTCTCTCAACACTTGATATCCTCTTTCACTACTGCTATGCAAGAAATGAATTTTTAGACTGAAAGTAGCAGAAATCAAAATGGCATGGACCAATGACCTTAAACAAAAGGAGAAGTCTACTCTATTTTACATAGTCATCAACTCAGTTGTCTCCAAAAATCTTACACTAATGTCGTGATTATTCGCCTTCCCCTGACTGTCCTTTGGGACAGTAATATCTATTGCACATCGTCCCCACGACGCGCCATATGAGGCTGAAAATTCTCGCTTACAACATGCATAAATATTAGTCCTACATTGACCAAGTTCCAGCTCGACCCCTCTGAACCAACTCGCTAGATCACCAATGTAGGGACCCAAGAACCGAAACACGGGGGCAGGCTCGCCTCTGATTCCACCCTTTTACCATATAGGAAGTCATCTTGGGTGGACGAACAATCTGGAGAGACAACTGACAGCTGGAAGACTCATGTGTTGGAATCTGGGTCTCATGCGAGCCTGCGCGATGCACATGATGAGGTCGATTTATTGTTTCGTATTTTGATATCGGTAGCTACGTTACATGATGAAGATACAGGTAGGTCTGCCACCGAGCCCCGTGTAATAAATTGCTGATTTTTTATATATAAAAAAAAGATACAGGTATGTAAGTAGTGTAATCTGTTTGTATTCACTATCTGTTTGTACCCCCATCGATCGTGTTTCAACATCATGAAGACCACGAGGTTGAAATGTGTCGATTCAAGGAAGTTTGAGGAGTATTGTTAGTCATATTCCGCAGGGACTGTCATCGCACACCCTTTGCCTGTTACGGAGTTGTGTATATACAAATGGTAGCAGGTTTGACTTTGTTTAAAAAAATGTATTCAGATTAGTTTTGAGTGACCTTGTTTTCAAAACAGTTGTATAGTTCAGCATATTTATTGTAGGGTATCATGTATTCCACTGTGGACTGAGATTAAGCACTGCATTACAAATTTGTGAGGAAAAGAAAACTGGATGGAGTCTAGTTAGATAAATCAAGGTCGCAGACTGTCATATTAACTTACAAATAGGATTGTAAAGATTCAAGTTAGCACTCTTTCGAGTCCCATTGAAGCCACTTCTGGCAGGTGATTTAGAAAGGAGATAAATATAAGTATGTTTAATCACATGAATTGCTCTTGTCTTTCATTCGTGATTTGATCTTCCACTCCCTCACTCAGACCCTACTTTGACAATGGTTATGCAGGGATCTAAACAGCTTACCCGAGAGGAGGTAGCAACAGTGCGTGAAGTCTATCATATCATATAGTGTTTGGCTGACCGGAGTCGTTTTCGAGACAGCACAACACAAAAGACGACCTGGTGATCATTCTTATGAATGGACTGATGTTCAATGTAACTGATAACGTATTCGCTACAGTGGATTATCATTGACGCTAATGTCTATGATATGTCGCGGTTCAAACAATTTCACCCTGGGGGACTTTCCGTCCTCCTGGACCCCGACATTGGTATGGAGAACCCCTATCATGATATTATGTTGCAAGCCCTCAACGATTCGTCTCATGAATTACTAGCTGGAAAAGATGCGACAGAAGCATTCTACGGTCTTCATCGACATGAGGTTCTGGAACAAAGTCAATATCAACGATTGAAAATAGGTACTATTGCTGAAGAGAAAAGTGTTATTCATGGGAGAGTTCCTGGAACCATTAGTAAGGTTCCTTATGCTGAACCGACATGGTTGGTAGAGGGCTATCATAGCCCGTACTTCAGTGATGTCAGTGTTTATTTTGTCTCTTGAATCTCCTCATCCTCATTGTTTGGCCTTTTCCCCTAGAATCATCGTGCATTTCATCGACAAGTTCGCATGTTTTGTGATACTTATGTTTTCCCTGATGCTTTGGTGAGTTTATTGCACTAGCAGACTCTGTAAGATATTGAAATGTAATCAGGCCAGGGAAGCTGATGGCAAGAGGCCTTCACAGAGCGTTTTTGATAAAATGTCGTATGTCCTATGTTTCATGCCTATGAGGTTTGCAATAGTCATACAACACATAGGGAACTTGAAATAAATGCTATGCGTCTTGGACCTGGAAAGCACTTGAAAGGTCGTATTCTAATGGGTGGGTTGGTCAAGCCTGAAGAATATGACTACTTCCACGAGGTGTGCTTCATCTAATCCTCCTGTTCGTCCGACACTGTTATTCAGAATATTTCAAGTTGATAATTACGCAAGAACTGGTTCGTGCTGCCCTGCGTGGATATGGGGATGGTATGTAGATTTTTCTGCTTGTATGAACTGGGTTCTTATAAGTATCTAGCCATTCTTGGTGGAAAAGTCATTGGCCTCCCTCCTGTCCTTCACTTCGGCAACGAAGAACTCAAAGCTCGTGTTGTCCCCGATATCCTTGCAGGAAAGAAGTTTATTTGTCTTGCTATCTCTGAGGCCATGGCTGGCAGTGACGTCTTGGGCCTCCAAACCACAGCGGTGAAGACAGAGGATGGCAAACATTGGATCATCAATGGTGCGTGACCCGCTTGATATCCTCTCCTTGAAATTAAGTTCTTTTTCTAGGTAACAAGAAATGGATTACGAATGGAACGTGAGTCATCCAATTTTTTATCTGTCTCTTCTGATTGCATTTGCACCTCCAGCTTCGCCGACTACTTCACCGTTGGTTGTAAGACTAGGGATGGACTTACTGTCATTCTAGTCGAACGGGGGCCGGGAGTCAATACTAAGCAGATTAAAACGAGTTACTCAACGACAGCTGGTACCGCTTACATCACCTTTGACAATGTTAAAGTGCCCGTGGAGAACACTCTCGGTGAAGAAGGTGGAGGGATCTTCGTTATCCTCAGGTATCTTGTCACATATTCGAGTTATCTACCATCATTGATTCTCGCCGCGACAGTAATTTCAACCACGAACGATGGATCATGTGTTGTGCCTCTGCCAGAAGCCAACGGAGTATTGGTAAGCTTTCCGGTGTCGTTCTGTAACCTACGTGATCATGACTTCCAATAGTCGAGGAATGCTTGAAGTATGCTAATTGAAATGACTGATCTTTTTTCTGATGTCTGGATACAGGTGGACGACGCAACGCAAAGTATTCGGCAAACCTCTACATTCTCAAGCCGTCATTCGTTCGAAACTTGCAGGGATGATTTCTCGTGCTGAGAGTGTCCAACATTGGTTGGAGAATATAACCTATCAAATGTGCAACATGGTATAGTAATTTTGAGAGCCATTACTGTATATATACTGAGTCTAGTTTCCAGTCATATGGACAACAGGCCAACAAACTTGCGGGTCAAATTGCGTTGCTAAAGAGTTATTCCACTGCATGTGGGCAGGATACTGCTCGTGATGCTGTTCAAATTTTTGGTGGCCGCGGTATCACTCAAACTGGAATGGGTAAATACATTGAGCATGTAAGTATACCTGACAGGCTGGCGGGCTATGTACTCATAAATGTGACTAGTATCATCGCACAATCACGTTCGATGCACTTCTGGGAGGGGCTGAGGATGTTCTGGCAGATCTTGGTGTTCGTCAAGCCCTTAGAGCAATGCCAAAAGATGTCCGTCTATAGACGGTAAGGGATCACTAAATTAAGCTCGTAGTAGTGCATGAATCTTAGTATCGATCTACGTTTTTGCATGGCGAGAAAAAGTTGTTTACAAAACTTTGTGTCGGTGTTGTCAAGGTTACACAAAACAACGATAAAACAATAATAAAATTCATTCGACGAGGCAGACCGCACATGACTTCGTACTTGGATGACCTCCCATCTAGGAGTGGAGTCCCCCAAATTTGAATTCAGGCTCGGCATCTCGGCATGGAACATCCTAGGAGAATCAGGTCCCCAGGAGTCATCCATTTTCTGATAGGTTTGTATGTCAAACTTCGGCTTACTTATCCGCTAAGCGTTAAGATATAGTTGCAGATCTGAGGAACACACATGGCCAACATTGTCAACACGATGAACGCCATGTTAGATACTTGTTGTTGCCTTCCTATCAGGCTACAAAAGCCGAGTCCATTCTTGACGAAGTTCTCCTCAAAGCACACAAGTGCTTAAGGCATAAAGAGTCAGGCCATTCACTGAACGACGTCATCTATCTCTAAGCGCGAGTCAGCTGAGAAGAAGTCAAGTCAGCTGAGAAGGAACCAAGACGGAGCTAAGTCAGTCTATGTTAGCGCATGCCTAAGTTCTTTCGGGTGCCGAATCGAATTGACAGAGTTCAACTCCTTGCTTGCATATCCCCTAAATATTATGTTCAGTTGTGGTGGCATTGAAATGTTGACCTGTCTGTGAGAAGGAAATCCCAGAGCATAGAAATCTAATTGCTAGAAAAGGTAATATGTGGGAAAGCTTCGGCTTCGTCTAGTAAAACGCCTAGAATGCTTACAGGTGCTCTTGCTTTCATCACAATATTGCCGAAGGAATCGCTCTCGTCTTCACCACCAAACCACCACCCACCAAAAAAGTGAGGGTGGCCATGCTACGTGCTTTGACTAGGGACATGAAGAAAAAGTATGGTTCTCAGGAACAACCTTGGCTATTAATACTTCCATGTCCTAACAAGTTTTCTTTTGTTCATGAATAACACGCCCTACCTAGGGATGGAGTTAAGAGCAAACTACTCCCCTGGCAATGCAGAAGGTTCTACTTGAATAGGCCACAAACACACCATAACCCTTTCCCCATGATGTGTCCGGTCATTTGGAGCAGTGTATCCAGACAAAAGACAAAAAAGAACGAACTGACGTAGAAGTGAGATCAATTGAAAGGTGATTTAACTATAAAACACTGATCTCGCTTGTGGAATCAAAAAATAGTTTTCGATACAGCGCCTGTCCCATCCTGATATCGAGTTGAATGTCTCGGGTGACTCTGATAATGCAGGAACCACCGTCAAGGAGCAGAAATAGTAGATTGACTACCGACATACCGGCAAATGCTCATTGTGTAGCCGGCAGTCAGATCTACAAAAGAGCGGTCCAATTGCTGAGACTTTCGTTCATATAGTCGCCTACCAACGTAAAACTTGAGGGCTTTGTATCAGCTTATCTAGCTTATGTTACAGTGCCTTTTGTGGGACCCTTTTTTCTCTCCCTTTGATTTGCATTCATTCTTCCTGACGCACGACCATGGAGGCACAGCAAATATTCGATTGTCTATTCGATTGTTAAATTGAGACCCCGGAGATCTGCTTTGGGGGACGCTTGAGCTTAAAGACCCCGACCCCACCCCCATACCCGAGGGCCGAGCTGAGGTGAAGTCCTGTGTATTTTTCAGCTTCTCATCCTTCTGGGATTG
>Ga0153952_1000034_pt1 | contig 30743 bp, 57 predicted proteins | sample TSNJ036MetaG_FD_104746 | JGI IMG/M metagenome (GOLD analysis project Ga0153952, IMG submission 104746) | Attine ant fungus gardens microbial communities from New Jersey, USA - TSNJ036 MetaG | ecosystem: Host-associated > Fungi > Mycelium > Unclassified | place: USA: New Jersey, Wharton State... | reverse complement strand
GTTGATTGCAGAGGATTTGAAGTTCATGTCCAATCAACCGTATTTGACGGCAGGCAAGACAAAACAGAAAATTGGACAGGAACAGCAATGGCAGCAGGAAATAGACTCGCGCTATTGGGAATAGATTTGTTGAGCGTAGAAATATAATCACACGCCCCCCCAGCCGGGCCGGTTGCTGAGACAAAAAATAGGAGGGTATGGAGATATGGGAGACAAATCTGTTTTAATCAGCCTCAAGGATAGATGGTGGAACAAGATTCTATCCGGTGAAAAAGCGGAAGAAATTAGAAAGACAATGCCGCGCCAAATTGAAGCCGAATATGATGGAGATACAGCGCATTTTTCTCCTGCATTACAAGTATTTGTCTATTTAAGCGGAACAGGGCACGTTGTCGGACACTTTAATTGCGATAAAATAAAACATTGGGATTCCGCTCATGCGGAATGGGCGTATTCAGTTGGGCCGATTCCAGGCGTATCATGTATAATGCCAATGTCTGACACCGACGCATTCGAACGGATGCGAAAAAAGGGATGCTTAACGGATGAACAGATAATGGATTATTTTGGTGATGAAGATTTCAAGGCATATTTTTGGAGCGTACTGAACCCAACGGAGTATGAGACACCCATACCTCTATCAGATTTTGGATTAAATAGGCCTCCGCAAAGTTGGTGCTATACGGAATACACCGAACCCCGGAACCAACCGGGGAATGATTGAAAGGAGTAAGTGAGGATGGATTCATATGAACAATATGTGAAGTATCAACTTCCTTCGGAAATAGAATGGCTCAAAAGGCAGATTGCAACTAAGAAATTGACACAGGCAAATATCCAAGAATATCAACATCAAATACGGCACAAGGAATTGATTGCGGTTTTTATGGAGCGGAATTGTCAGATAGCCAATCCCGCTGTGGGAGAATGGAGGATTAGGATGGACTGCGATCAATGCAAAGAATATGAATTGGACTTTAATTTTTGCCCGCATTGCGGAACGCCACTCGCGGAATCTGAACCGCTTACGTTGGATCAGCTAAAACAAATGCACAATACGCCTGTATGGGTGGAATTTTCTGGTGATGAAGAATATGGGGCTGCACCTAAAAGTCACTGGTGCTTTATAGACGTTTGCGGTGGCATGGTTGACGCTTATCCATGCGATATCCACGAAGTACATGAATATGAATACCCACACAGCGCATACGGCAACGGCTGGCTTGCGTTCGCCCACAAACCCAAAACCCAACCAGCATCAAAGAAAGGCGGGAGATGAATGGATAGACTGACATGGAGAAATGAACGCGGGCAAGCATGTTTCCGCATGGGCGATACTGAATATGTCGGCGGGGAAACCGCGGAAAGGCTTGCCGAATTTGAGGACGCGGAGGAACAAGGTCGGCATATAATAGCACCATGTCCCATCGGAACAATGCTTTGGTGCGCTGAAAGCATTATGCCGGACTGGGCTAAAGTATTGTATTTTGGTCAAGGTTTTTTCGAATGTCGAACGGCTCGAAGTATTTTTGTTGCCGGTAAATGGCAGCGAACAAAATCTATTTTGTTCGAAGATTTCGGCAAAACCGTATTTCTCACCCCCGAAGCCGCTGAATCAGCCCTCAAAGCCAAATCCACGGGAGGGGATTGATATGATGAAATCAATGAAGTTTAAAAACACCGACAACTGCGGCAACCCAAAACAAAACTATCTTGACAAACTCGCCGCCATGACGGATGCAGACTTGCACGCCGAAACGCGACAAAAAATCTGGCTATCGGCCTACGCCAATAATAACCCTCGCTCTGATTACCACTGGCAATGCGACGCTACATATGACGAATGGAACTGTCGCGGAAATCTTGACGGATATAAAAAGGCGTATGATGAAGAATATGCCGCGAATTTTGGATAAAGCCAACTCCCCGGAATGAGGGGAGAAAGGGAATTGATATGAATGATAGGTATTTATTTAGAGGAAAGCGCGTTGATAATGGAGATTTTATTATCGGGTGGTTATGGCAAAACAAGGGATATTACATAAGCAATGCCACATATGACCTTGTCGAAGTTTTGCCAGATACCATCGGACAATGCACCGGACACCGAGACATGAACGAAAGCCTTATATTTGAGGGTGACATTCTTCAAATTGATGATGATGATTTTGGAATTTTCAAAAGTGTAGTTTATTGGAGCGAAAGAAAGTTGGCATACGTTATAGACAGCCCGCGACGCAAAGAGGATTTAATATCACAATGGACTTCTTGCGATTTAGGGTTTCCGCTGAATTGCGCGGAAATAATCGGGAATATACACGAATCTCCGGCGCGAGGAGTGAAAAACGAATGACAGATCTACGATCATTCCTCCAATCCCAAACAACCACCGGCCTCAGTATCCGTGAAATATCGCGTCAGACAGGCGTAGCGGCCTCTACAATCAGTCGAACAAAAAGGGGAGATAGGAAATGCCGCAGATTATTAGTCGCTGTTATGGCGATTGCCAAGAGCGTGTGGGCATACCAAACGGTTGCAGGATAGTTTATGACAAATCTATTAAACCACAAATAGGTGATATTGTCGTTTGCTCCGACAAGTATGGCAGTTTGACACCAATGGTAAAATTACTTATAGGGTTTGATGGTAGAAAAGGTATAGTATCCACTCAATTTTCCGACAAGGGCAGGGATTTTACATTTTCTACGCCTAGTATTTATGGTGTATTAGTCAAGTGTCTCGCGCTGGACAGTGATAATATTGTCTGGAGTAAAACATCATAAGCCGAATATGCAATGGTGGTATTTCACCAAACATGGAGACGGCGGGGCGTATACTGCGTCCGTTTGGGTATAGGGTGGCGATTAATAAGATAGGGCGGGAGCCGACAGGAGAGGGAGGACATAATGAATAGAAATTTAGATGGCGTATATTTTCGAGTAGAAAGAAGTGGAGCGTGGGAAAATGTTTGCTTCTCTGACTTAAGCGAAAATGAAATGGATACCGTATTGGCTGGCAAAGATACAAAATGGTTAATATCTCTGTGCAAAATCTTAGGAACCAAAATCAAATATATTGGAAATCAATTCGATATTATGGCCGCAGATAATCCCGAATAAGCCGGGGAATTGAGAAGGATAAAATGAACATAGCAATTTGCGAGACATGCGGTCGGTTTTTGAAGTTTGTAGAATATACCGCAGATGAAGCTAAAGAAATATATGCGCCAGATGGTGCGGGATATATGATGTGCAAAAATTGTGGGCCTCAATCCGTATTTCGCACAGTTGAACGAAAAGACAAAAAAGACACCCCGGCGTAAACCGGGGCTTTTTCTGAAATGGATATTGTGGTATAATAATCAAGAGGGATGTGACATTATGGCAAAATTCAGATATCATCGCGGCGGTCTTCGGGAAAGCATGGAAACCATTATCGAGGTATCCGGCAAGCAAGATTTAGTTGATAAGTTTCTCAAAGATGAATGGATTAGTCTATATAATCCCACGTTAGATACAGTACAGGTAAAACCATACGGTTATGATGATAGGATAAAATGGGATACGCATATTGTAACGCTTACTGAATGGGGCGTAGTCGGATTTACGGATGGGCCCTTAGATTGATAATAAGCAATCCCCCGACATTAGCCGGGGGAGTTTTGTTATACGAGGCGGGCCAGCAGCGCATTGTGATGAACCATATACGGATTCAGGTCAATATTCGGCTCAACCGTTCGGGCGTATTTAGCGAGGATTTCAAAGTGGGATAATTCCTGCTTGGCTATTTCCTTGAAATCTTTGTTGCCGGTTTGCTGCCACAATTTGATGTACCTCTCCGAATCTGCAAGCTCGTCAGCCATATAATCCAGCAGGACACCTACAGCGCCCTCATTTTCGCCCTGTGCGTCGGTTTCGGGGGTTGAGTGGGTAACTTCGCCTTGATAATCCTCATGGCCTTGTAGGGCTATGCAAGCGGCGTACAGAATGAATTGTTGCTTTGTGGCTTTGTCCGGGTCAATGTCTTTCAAGTCCTTATAGGTATCTTTGGCGTTCTTCTGCCAGCGTTTCATTTTGTCTGACATGACATCACCCTAAATTAAAATTAATATCTTCCCCGTCTTTGTGCTCATGTTCCATATATTCATGCATCCATTTAGATTTAACGGAAACATCATGAGGCATATAGCCACCAAATATAAAGCTACCCTCAGCCATATCAACCTGCGTCCATTCTCCTTGAACCTCTTTGATAAGACACATGAGTTTTTCGTATATTTCCGCACTGATGGTTCGGCTTAAATGGATAGCATGGTTAAGGCATTCAATAAGCTCTGCCTCATTCTTTTTCCACATTGGAAAATGGGCCTTAAAATCGTCAAGATTATTCATGGTATAGGGTTCTGCCTTTGCGACCATTGCCATATCAATTCGGGGGTCATATTTCAGCCTATCCCGAGACATTTTTAACAAGCCTTTTAAGGAGCAGAAGTCACCCGATGCCTCTCCATCATCATGCCAGCGGCCAGGGCCGCGAACATGTATTTTCCTCGAAGCATTAGCCGCCCTTAAATGCCACAAACAACCGGCGAATAAATATGTGCAAATGCGGTCCAGCTCCATACAGAGCTCTTTCTTTTTCTCCTCATGGCTCATTTCCTCATGGCCGGGATTCATGCTGGGGTTTCTTGCATCATAAGGCATAATTTAAACCTCCCTTATCGAACCTTAATAACAACGACTTCGATATTGCTGAAAACTGCGCCAACGCCAGTGTCCACAAAGGTCAGAGAAACGGAGTTACCGCAAGCAAAGCAGGCCGGGGTAACGCAAACGGCGGTTTCAAAAGCCATATTGACGATATCCGTAGTGGCTGTGCTATCCTCTGTAGCCTCCGCGCCGGGTTGGAGCACTCCATTAACGAAGAGTTGTACTGTGATATCTCCTGCGGTGCCGGATTCCGCTGCATCGCCATTAAAATGCACATCGTAAATACCGGGGCAATTTAAACTTATGGTGGTCGATCCGGGAGGGTGGGTAATGGCGCGGCCGGCCCGTACTCTGTTAGTGTTGAATACGATCGGCGATCCGGTAGTAATGGTTTGGTCAGTGTTGGTATAGGTATCGAGAATGCTGGTGCAATCATTATTCATTTTAAAATCTCCTTTTATTAATTGATTTTATTATTTATCTCTTTGAGCACTTCAAGCGTTTTTCGTCCGCTCTCCGCACTCTTTTTGTTGTTTATGACGTTCAATGTATTGAGTTGGACGCTTCGAGCATTTAACTGAACATTCCATTGATTCAAAAAAAATATTCCGACAGTCAAAGCCAAAATGGTGACATTGGTTAATAAATTCGAGCGGTCGTAATTATTCTGTTGGTTCTGATTCCACGGGTTGCTGTACATTTGGATCACTTCCGCCCATTTTGTTTAGAGCGTCTACTCCATGACCAGCCAATTGCTGCAAGCCTGAAAAAAAATCTTTCCTCGCTTTAGGATTCCCCAGTAAAAAACCGGACGCAAGGAGTATAAGTCCTGATATGTTCATGATTCACCTCCATATCATTTTCGTGGCTCTACGAATATGATCTATAAAAAAACAAGGCGACTATTGCCGCCCTGTTAATCACTTTAACGGCAAAGTGTACGAATCGCGTTATTTAGTTGTTATGCGCAGCAACCGTCAAAATCGCAGCGTCCACGCCTGTTGTCGCGCTCAAAACGCTCAAATCGTCTATCGATTTCGCGGAAGCAATCACGGTCAAGATCGCGGGTGCAAGGTGTTACGCATTCGGCGTAAACGGGTTGTCTTTTGGGAAGCTCGCAAGACAAACGCTCAAGCATTTCATCTACCTTCTCAATCCTGTTGTTCACAAGTCCGATTTGGGCACTTGTAAATGCTTCGGATTTCATGGTCTGAATCATAGCGTTTTTCTCGGAAATCGTGTCGCGCAGATCCTGGATGTAATTCTGCTCAATCAGAGCGCGGGTCTTCTCGCCCTCGCAATGAGTGGCCTCACGATCCTTGCAACCGTTTTCCCAAATATCTTTGTCAATACAACAAAGCTTGGCATTGATGTTGCGCTCTTCCTCGAAATTGCTTTCGTCCTTGAACGTGGGCTGTACGCACGGGCCGCAACCGCAACCACCGAATCCGCCGAAATGACCGATTCCGTCAATGCCGTCTCTGCGTCCATCGCCTCTGAACAGAACCCAGAACACGACAACGAGAAGAATCACCATTGCAAACATGCCGCCGCCGTATCCGAATCCACCGCCGACGTTGCTGTCGTTGATTTCATTTCCGTAAGATGCCATTTGTTTTTCTCCTTTCTTGAAAATATATATATTTTCAACCAGACCGCTTGAGCCTGTAATTGACCGCTATAGCTTGGGATATTTCTTCCGGTCGAACAATGGAGCGTTGGATTGTGTAGTAGGGGCTTGCGTCTGGCGAGAACCACCGCGCATAGCGCCCTTAATCATATCAAGCAAAGGCTTTGCTCTTGTTGCGCTCATGCCGGGTATTTTTGAAATATAAGGCGCATATTTGTTGTAGGCTTCATCGATAACGGATTTATCGATTCCCATATTATCAAGCACTCTCGCGCCGCTTTCGGCGGAATTGACGTTTTTGAGAATATCAGGTAGCATCTTTTGTCCCTGCTGTAGAGCCGCCTTTACTTGATTTTCCGGTCGGCCTGTCACTTTGGCTATCGCCGCCGATTTGTTTTGTGCCAGATTCAAAACCACTTCCGCTATTCCCATTCGATTTCAACTCCTTTATCTGATTCTGCAAATCGCCGATTATGGAATTTGTGTTTTGGACTGATTCAAGCAATGCCTGATTTATTGCCGCTTGTTGCGTCGCTTGTTCTTGCACAAGTCTCAATTGCTCGGCGGCGGCTTCTTGCGCGATCTGTTCTGGAGATTTTGGAATTGTTATCGCGCCAAGCTCCACTAGCTTAGAATAATAGTTATCAAGTGTTTCTTGCATCTCTGTGATTGTCCGCTTGTATTCATCCTCTTTTTGATAATCCACGCCGATGACTTCTCCGCGCCGCCCTGTTGACATATCCCGAATCATGCCGTTTTGGTCAATGAGGGCAACGAAAGTATTTTCCGTATTGTAAGCCATATTAAAACCACACCTTTCATTGATTGATTTTAATAAATATGTTATAATTAATGTGCGGACGCTTTGCAAGGCGTGGGGCGGTTTAACCCGCCGCCCCTTTGCCGCTTAATTACGGGTAGGAGGTTTTATTTTTATGCCAGAATTAAAGGACAGAACCGGCGAAGTGCGGATTATGCATAATGGACTTAGCGCAAAGATTGTAAAATATCGGAACGGCAGGGATATGGATATCGAATTTGAAAATGGCGATATCGCCATTAAGAAATGTTATTTGGATTTTAAGAACGGCAAAATAAGTTGCCCGCTTCAATTCGACTATATTGACGATTACGCCATAGTAACTAATCCAAACTTAACACCAAATTTTTCATTTATAATTGATTTCAAAGATATCCCATTGATCGTAAATAATTATTGGTACCAACATAAAGACGGATATGCGGTTTGTAATATATCAAGAAAGAAAATACGTTTACATCGCCTGATAACGAATGCCCCATATGATATGGAGGTTGATCATATCAATGGAAACAAGCTTGATAATCGCAATTATAATCTTCGGATTTGTACAAAGGCTGAAAACCAAAGAAATAGATCGAAGCAGTCGAATAATTCAAGTGGTTATAAGGGTGTAAGCTGGCATAAAGGTATGAATAAATGGACAGCGAATATTGGCATAAATGGTAAGCGCGAATACATCGGTTCATTTTCTGATAAGGATGAGGCGGCAAGGGCCTATAATCAGGCTGCAATAAAACATCATGGTGAATTTGCAAAACTAAATCTGATAGAATAATTGATCTATAAATTTGGCCGGGGATAATCCGAGGTGTGGTCGGTAACCCCGGCCCTATATAGCAACCGGTCAAAGCCGGGAGCTGACTTCTTTCTTTGTTTCGATAGCCGCCATCAAATCATCCAACTTCCCATTCCGTCGATAAAGCTCAATGAGCCGGTCCGCCTGTTGTTCGGTGTAGGACAGGTGGTGCATGAGTTCTAATTTGATTGTTTTGTCGGTGTATTTCATATAATTTTCTGCACTTCTGAAATAAAATCCTTAAGTGGCACTCCATAACTCTTTGCAATGGATTCCCCGCATTCTGCGCCGCTCTGCAGCATCAATTTAAAGCGTTCGCGCTGTGCCTCGCCCATACTATTCACAAAGAATCTGGCGGAGATTTGGGCGGTTGCAGACGTTGTGGAAGCATCTTGTGTCATGGTGGCATTCTTGGGCTTTGGCGGTTGAATCAAATTACTTATCATTTCTCGCCCTCCCCAAAGCGGCCGTAATACATACTCATCACAATGCAAACAGCCTCAACGAAGTCCTTGTTGTATGTGCCTTTCGCCTTTGCGTGTTCGATCATCTCAATAGTCATTTCTGTCAGGTCTGTTAAGGCTTTATCTAATTTGCTGATAAGCATAGGTAAAACCTCCTTTTATCTCTAAGTTAATTATAAGGAATCCACCAGAACAAAACGGCATGATTAATCCATTCAAGCGGCATACAAAGGACTGAAAAAGGACAAAAAAATAAGGCGGACAACTCCACATTGGAGCGGCCCGCCTTTTGTATTGCGTATATTTTGTTTTTGTGGTAGAATTTGGAGTAGGAGGGATGGATTATGTTGATTAAATGCCCAGAATGTGGAAAAGAAATAAGCGATCAAGCGCAAGCTTGCCCAAATTGTGGCGTTGGAATCAATAAGCAGCCGCAATCCCTGCAGCAAATTCCGATACAGCAAATGTCGCCCGCATATCAGCCCCCGCCACCGCCCAAAAAACCGATGTCTGGTTGCTTGGTGTTTATTATTGTGATAGCCGCAGTTTTTACAGGGATACTTGCAATTGGAGGGATAGCAAGCATATTCACGCCATCTAAGGAAGTGGGGCCAACTTCGGAATCGGTTGCTTTAGACGAACCTCAGCAGGAATATCTTCCATTTATTTTAATGCAAACAAGGGCGCTGGGCAATGGCCTAACTACCTTAAGCGAACAGATTAAAATTATAGAGGAAGACCCATCAAAAAGATTTGAGGTATTCTGGAGAATAGATATGTTAGAATGTATCGACAGAATTAATATCTCGGCGGACGCGATTATCGAATATGATGTCACACAAGTCCCGGATGAATTTATTGATATACACAATTCCCTTGTATCGTCGGCTCAAAGCTATATGGCGGCGATGGAAATCATAGCCGATGGGGTAGATAGCGGTGATATGGAGCGCATAAATATGGCGGAGGAATATTTGGAATCTGGAGCAAATTATATGGATCTGGCAACTGAAAAAATGAAAGATGCAGCAGCATAACGTCGGGCCCGCCCTAGCCGGCGGGTTTTCTTTTCGGAAATATTTTAACCGAGGCGGCCCCTATCTTCATAATATATCCAATTTGTCCATCATAGCCCGGATTGTGGCGAGCTCCTGCTTAACAAAAGAGTAGCTATACCCCGTCAGATCCGAGATATAGCCAACTGATTTATTCTCTATATAGCGCATACGAAGCATTTTTGCTTGTTCATCCGAGACAGTATACTCATCCCTTAATTTATCGGCGACAACTTCCTTCTCTCGCCGTGTCGTCAAGGGATTAAAAAAGAACCGGTTTACTTTCTTGCTTAATTCACTGATACCGCCTCACCTCATTTCGGCTTGATGTCGCGGTAATACTGATATGTAGTAGTTTGAGTGTTGGATTCTGGGTTGTATTTGGCGCTTACGGACTTGCCGCTGGAAACCTGGTATCGGGCGTTATTGTCCTTGCGTGTCATCCGCCGGGTTATTTTCACTCTCGCCGCCATATGTTACATCACCACCGCCACCAACAGCCCAACTGCTGTTGTCAGACTGCACGTCAACAGTTGTCTGGAAATCGTATTGCGACAAAAATTCCTTGAACCGGACGTCATTTTCGGTCGCCAGCCGCTCAATAGATTGCTGATGCCGGTTGTTGGAGTCCCACAAGGTCCATTGGAAATAGACAAAACTGATAACAAGCGACAAAATCAACGCCCATATGGTGATGTCCTTGCGGAATTCTTTTCTATCCCGCGCGGCCTCTCGCTCCTTATAATCGCCGAGGGTATCCCGCAGCACCTCATTCACGCCGCCCTGAACATCCCGGATTTCCTGCATTATATTATCTAAATTTTCCATTCTATCAGCCTCTTCCCGGTTTTGATGATATTATATCACGCTTTATGTTCAAGCGACAATACTCTTTCCTCAATTCCTTGTATTCGGGTAAAGAGTGTCTTGAATTTTTCTTCTGATTGCCTGCTGGATATTTCCAGATTGTGATTTTGAGCCTTTACTTCTTCTATGCTATTGCAAACCTTATCAATTTTACGGCCCAGCTCATCTATCTTTTCGGCCATACGTCCTTGTGCCTCAGCATTTTGGATGCCATCCTTATTGCCGCTGCGAATAAAGGACAATATGCCTATAATACAGCCAATAATAGCAATCAAGAGAGTTATTGTTGTTGAGTCAAATATGTCCTCACCACCTTATTTTACCATTAATTCCGGGACTTGTCTACCCAATCACCGGAATAGATTTATCTCCGTCGTTGATATATGCATTCCCGTCGGTTGTGTACGTCTGCTTATCCGGGGCGCTAGTTTTGCAATGCATCCACTCCAGGGGATTGGACATAGTCAGATCGTTGGCGCCGGAGCTTCGGCCCTTGAATTTGCTGGTGTTGTTTTTAATGGATGGCGTATAATGCGTATTCACTGTGTCCTCATCAACCTCCATGTGCAGATGCGCGGCAGTGGCGTAGGTGCCCGTGCTGCCGTAGAGGCCCATCTTGGTGTCCTTAGTAATTGCCTGGCCCTTCTTAACGCTCACAGACGCGAAGTGGTACATGCGCACAATGATATCGGCGTAGCGCTTCTGAATGTGGTTACATGCCTGTGGGTACTTGACGACAATGTAATTGCCGAAACAGGTATCCGTTCCAACATCCAAGATAATGCCGTCGCCCATGCCGTAGATCTGGTAGTTGGCTCGTGTTTTGTCGGCGCAATCCATGCCGTAATGCACCCCCACGCTGAGCTTGGCAAGATATTCAGCGTTTTTGTAGCTGGCCGTCACGCGCATGTTGTTTTGCGGCTGGATAAGCTTTTGCTGTGTTGCATTTCCCATAGATTAACCCTCCTTCGCTTCTGGCAGCCCCGCCAGAGACGTCAATATAGATAGTATTCCTGCCACTGCCGACGCGGACAATACCACAATCCAGTTTACCTCGGCTGCAATTGCAGATGTGCCAATAGTCGCTATAGCGGTCTGCGCTATTGTTTTTACTGCCCGGATCCCTGCTGCCTTCGCCCATGCCTTAAAGTTGCTCATGTGTTTTCCCTCCATAAATTAAAATAACCGCCCAGAAAGGCGATTTTATATCATAGGTTCTTCCAGCGCCGCCGTCAACTCAGCGTACTGCTCGTCGGTCAGCTTTCCCACCGCGAAAAACACGTCGATTTTCTCGGCCAGACCGTCCGTGCGCCCCAGCGCGATGAGCTGCTTGATTGTGTTGTACAGCACCTATACCACCCCCAATTCCAATAGAATCAGCCTGTACTCCTGGTCCACGAGGATTTCGGCCATGTCTGAAGCCGTTGCCACCAACTGTTGCTGCATCTGAATGGTGATATCTTCCGGCATGCTTACCTCTTGGCCATCCCGGTAGAATCGCCCATCCGAATAAGTATCTCCGATTGCAACGGGCAAATCATCAATTGATACTGCCAGTAGGCTCATATTTGTTGCCATGGCTTGCGCCGTTGAGATGTTGTCAAATTCGGCGATATTATCAACGATGTAGCAATTCGTCCCACTGCTGGGATACATGACAAGGCCGCTGCCGCCATTGCTGCCGCCTAATGTTGTTTTTTTAATGAGCGCGATTCTCATTCCGACCAGTCCCCCCATCTGATAATTACAATTCCGCTGCCTCCGGCGCCGCTGGAACCATTGTTTGTAATTGGGTTGGTAACGTGGGCTCCAGAGCCACCCCCTCCACCGCCAGTATTGACAGTTCCAGGATATCCATTTCTATAAATCGAACCGGAGCTACCAAGTCCTCCCCTTCCACCACCACCAGAACCTCCGGGGCCTCCATCATAGTTGTCGGCACCTGTATATATTCCGCCTCCACCTCCACCTCCGGAGAATTGCATGGAGGAGAATGGAGAAACATCTCCCAAAAATGGACGAGTGGAGGTGCCTTGTCCAGATCCCCCCTGATTAGCAGTGTTGGCTCCATTTCCTCCATCTGAACCACCGCTACCACCGGAAATAGAAGAGGATCCACCGCTACCACCTCCAGATCCCCCGTTCCCTCCATGATAGACATTTCCTCCAGGCTTATAAGTGCCGCCGGAGACAGAATATTCTCCAAATGAAGAAGCTCCACCAGTTATTTGGACTGTGGCAACAGATGTTGTATAAGGAATCGCGGCTCCGCCAGAGCCTATCACAACAGAAATCGGAGAATTATAAAATATTGATACATTATAATGGTTCGCAGCATAACCACCACCTCCTCCACCGCTACCGAGTGCAGTGATGCTTCTCGCTCCACTTGAACCGCCCCCAAACAAGGAAACATCTATCTCAGTATCCATATCAGATGTCAATTCGCCAGAAGTCAAAAGCTCCACATAAAAGCGTTCATTTCCGGTAGTGGGGTGTATACTTTCAACGATATTAGAGGTTCCTGTATAGATGAATGCGGGGATTCCCTTGGGCATTGCGTTCACTCGATTTGCTGCATTGCGGTTCATTGCGCCTGTATCACTATAAGGAAATGCTTGATAGTAGTATGTGATTCCATTTATAAGATCTCCGTCAATTAACCCTGTGGATTGGTATTGATTGCGAATTTGGCTGTCCACAACTAACGTACCATCATTCTCATCGATTGGATATGAGTCCGGCTTTCTGACAACCAAAGTCCCAGCCCAATTTACAATGGGCAATGTTCCGTCCGAGGGATCGCCCCACGTTAATGTCACCTGAGCATTGTCGGGAACCGCCATAAAATCAGTAACGTCACCTGGCGAAGATATGGCGGAAAATGTATTCATCACATATGCGGTTGTTGCTATCTGGGATGTGTTGGTTCCTGTAGGCGGTGTGGGCGCGGCCGGAATTCCAGTAAGCAATGGGGAAGCAACCGGCGCTTTTAATTCATTGAGAATCCTGCCCTGATTTGCGGATAACGCCGATTCAGCGGATACGCTTGTAAGATTATCCACAATTGATACGGCGGAAATATTTTCGTCGATAATATCCATATTATCATTAAAATCATCCACATTATATATGGCCCGTTGCGAGGGCTTTTTTAGATTAAGATTAGGAGTATATTCATATTCTGCCATTATCCTAGCGGCTCCTCTCTTATTTGGGCATGGGTAAATTGAGATAAATATTCATGAGTGTAATCTGACAATGATTGATGTTGATTGTATCGGATATTCAGATTGTAGATTAAATTGGCGGGCAATATTTTTTCAAGAGTCAACTCCATTTCATGAACCCAATTCTTCCCGTGCCGCAGACTATTAATGTCCAACCGGTAATTGCGATAATCCAATTCATAAGACCAATTTCCCGCACCCATGATGTTGTCCATTATCTCCTGCATGGTTCGCTCTGTATATGGCACGTTGCTTGCCAGCCGATTTAGGATGCGCCCCCGCCGAAATCCCATGCTTTCCGTAGTTGGATCGGCGACAATTCCCAGGATGATTTCCCACTTTAATACACCTGCCGGTGTTGCAATCTTCGGAAACGCATCATAGAAATGGTTACGAGTCCTTTCGGACCGCTCGTCAAGCTCCGGCTGCACGGCCTCGATGATTGCATCCATTTCCATGTTGCCACGGTAAATTCCGTTAACAAAATTCTTAAGCATTTGTAAGCATCACCCCTCCCCGCATCGGCAGTTGCTGCAGGCCGGATGTTTGCGTCAGCGCCAAATCATACGCCATACCGTTTATGGTGATTCCCGTGACATTGCTTACGCCCTCCACGCCAATAATTGCGGCGTTTATCCGGGCAATAAAAACAGATATAGTGCCCGCGTCCGCCCACTCCCGCCGAAGCTCCAGCAGATATTCCTCAATAACGTTCTCGATGCTTGCTTGCAATTGCGTAATTGTGTATCCAGCCTTAAGGGTTAAGGCGGCGGATATATCGATATCTACTGGCATAGGCGTCGTAACCGTCACTCTGTGGCCGATGGGGGCAATGCCCAATCCCTCACCGTTATGGGGGATGGGGTCTATCTTTTCCTGTACGACGGCGATAAAGTCAACCGTGGCAGGGTTGTATTCGCTGTCGATAATGGAGAGCATTACAGTGCCGCCGCCATCCCACACGGGGAAGACCTTCACATCCCCCACGCCGGATATGGCTCTGGTGAATTGCTTGTAGTCCGCGACGTTGCCGCCATATGCTTTTTGGCTGATGCGCTCAAGCACCCTTCCCCGCAAATGCTCATCCGTTTCTTCGTCCTCCGCCGGTATGTACGTGCCAATCATAGTGGCTACGCCCAGATTGTTGATGACAAATAAGGGGATCAACGCCCCCAAATAAGCATTCCCCGCCGTTCCCACTGTCTCGCATTGCAATAAACATTGTCCGGCCTCAAGATTTTCTGTTAACGCAAAGTTAAGCCCGCCCGCCGTGTTAGGCGTCGAGAATCGGCTGCCTACCGGCAAGTCAATGGGGTTGCCATCTGTGTCAATCATTTCCCCGATTCGAATAGCATGAGTGGCGACGGTTCGGACGATTCCATAATCGGCTGCACGGTTGTCAAGATTGATTCCGGTGGCTGTGAGCAAATAGGTTTGCTCGGAAAAGATATCGATGTTGATATTCATTTGCGCCAGCTCCGCCGCTGCAGGGGAAAGCGTATCGTAAATGATACTGCCCTGGCGTTTATCCCTCGCCGCAGATATTCGGTCAAGCATCCGATTAAGTATGCTTTGAAATGTTGCCATTATTTATCGCCTCCCGCCCTATAGACTGACATTGACTTCTGCGCCAAAGGTTCCTCGATTACAGATTACCGTAAATTCTACAAGTGCGCTGTCCGTCTTAATTTTTTCGATGTTTGTCACCGTGACGTCGGTAATCCGGTCGTCCTGCAAAAGAGCATCCCTCAAAGTATTTTGTATCGAAGCTTCTAGGTAACCAAAACTGCGCCCGATATATTTCTCCAACTCCACGCCGTAATTGTCGTCGTAAATCGCATAGGCGTAGCGCTCGGTAGACAGGATGTGATACACCGCCTGCTGCACCGCTTCTATGCCATCCGCGTTGCCTACGATCTGATCATCGTCCAGCCGGTATGTGAAAGACGGGAACGGGATAAATTCTATTTGTTCGATTATCGTTCCGCTAATTTGTGGTATCATATAGGAAATTCAATCCTTTCCACAAAGAATTTCTGATCTCCGTCAAAGGATAGCAATATTACCCTCTCTCCTATGGAAAGTCCGGGCCAAATAAGCAACGTTTCCAATTCTGTGCTCGATGTTCCGGCTGGAGTTTCATGAAAATGGATGGCCGTGGATATCGAAAATGGTTTGCATATCCTTGACAACACCAAAAAACCCGCCGTGAGCGGCACCCTGCTGTCCTCTCCTTCACGAGTAATTATCAGTGGGTTGATGTTTATCACAGTGCCATAGGATAACCCTGAGACAGTATCCCTCCCTGCTCCGGCCATTGTATTTAAAAGCCTATTGACGCCATTCGTCACACAAACACCTCCTAAATAAAAACTTCTAATTGCATCGAGTGAAAGTCCTTTTCATATGTGTGGGTTGCGGATGTGATCCACATGGCCTGGTTGATCCCCAGCTTTTCAAGTTGGAAGGCAAATCCACTTCCGGCAACCAATTCTGGCCTGCCAAGGGCGGTCAGCTTCATTGTCTTGGTCTCCCGGTTGTAGAGCTTCATATAATTATTCGCCAATTCCCTTATCTGCGCCTCGTTCTGCTCTTCCTTGGCCTGGACAACCGTTTGAAGCTTGCCCCATTGTTTTTGCGTGGTACTGTCAAATTCTATCCATACCTCTCTCTTTCCCGTTTTCTCGTTGTCCCGGTAAACCTTAACGCTGTTGTATGTATTTTTGTCAATGGAGATTTCATATTGATAGCTGGTCAGCAGGGATTCATCGCCGATGATGAGATTTGTTTTCTCCTGGCCCAATTCGGTAAATTGCAATACACCGAATTTGTCTTTGATAAAATATTGCTTTTTCTCATTGACGTTGGCATATTGGATTCCATAATTGATGGTTTCATACAGCGTCTTCCCGGCGTGATTGTATTCGGGGGCGATAAAGGTAGATGGAGTTATGACTTTGTATTGCGATGCCTGGAAATTATCCTTGCATACCCTTCCGAATACCGCGCTGGCCGTCTCATTGCTGGTTATGTAGGTTTCTTTGTTCTTCAAATAGCGCATCTGGTCATAGGCCGTGATCTTGTATACTCCCGTCGCATCGGTCCCCATCGTGAATATGTAGCCGTAGAAAATGCCCACATCATCGACCGAAAAGCGAAGAATGCTCCCACAAACCAATTCCAATATGCCATTAGGATCCTGCTGCAATGAGACGGTCAGTTTTCCCGGCTGTCCATCAAGCGTGGTTTGGTGGGAAATCGTCCCGGCCAGAGTCACGACATCGTATACTGTCCCGGTAAGACTATTCTGGCATTCAAGTTTATAGGTCATGACGTCACCCACGACGCCGGAATTGTATAGACCTGGCCGACATAAATAAGATCCGGATTACTTCCAATCACGGCCTTGTTTGCGTTGTACAGTTCCCGCCAATTCGCGCCGCCCTGGTTGGACAGCCTCTTGGATATTGCCCAAAGGCTGTCCCCGGCCTTGACGGTGTATGTCTGGCCGACGGCGGGCTTATTATCCGTCCTGGCCTTTGCCGCAGGCGTGGCCGCCGTTGGTGTTGTCAGCTCGATAATCCTTGCGCCGTATGGACGATATTCGGTAAAGGATAAATCGTAATAAATCCGTCCCTCCTCTCCCGCTCGCCGGTCGCTATCGAAGCTTTCAATCACGGTCTGCATATCAACCCCCAGCCCGCTTGCGGTAAACTGGGCCGGGGTTTTGCTGTCCATCCATTTCTTAAAAAATGTAGTATATGTTAGCCTGTCTTCGGGGGGAAAGAAACTGGATATATCAAAAGAGGAAAGCCCCGGCTCTCCCGGAACGACGATTTCGCCGAGGCTCACGATATTCACCTTTTCGTTATTTCCCGGAATGCCGATTTTGATATGTTCCGGGTTCACGGGCAGCGTGATTGAATCCCTATTGCGCTCAAAAATTAAATCAACGGTCATCCGAACACCTCGATTCTTGAATCATGCGGGCACCCACAAGCTTGAATTCGCCACTTCTTCTGTCCAATCAGCCAATACCTCGATGACTTGGTTCACGTCGGCTGACTCGCGGATGGTGTCCACATTCACGGCTATTTGCGGCGTGAGCGTCTGGTATGTAACCTGGTAATCGCGGGTAGAGATGTCCAAAAGCATTTTAATGTCCTCGGAATCGATTTTAACCGGTTTGGTGGCAGAGGTTTTTAATGCTTTTCCTTCGGGGGTATTGATGGTGTAATCATCAAGATTCATTCCCTCCGCGGCCCCGCCAGCAGCCGCCCTTTGGCGTCTTCCAATTTCAGCCTGCCTATAGGCATGTTTGCCCTCCGCCAGCCTGCGTTCGCGCTCAAGATTTGTCTGTCTCTCCGCCGCGTTTGTCTCTATTTCGGCCTGTCTTGTGGCCAATCCCTCAGCCCTGGCTTGTTTAGCAGCCTCGTTTGCGGCGGCAGCGTCTGCGGCGAACGTAACTTCCGCGATAAGCTCTATGCCGGTATCGAACGCCGAATTCACCACGTTTATAAAGTCATTAACAATATTGATTGCTCCATTGACCATATCCTGCATGATTTGAAGTACGCCAATCGCCATATCATCTGTAGAATTGGTGATTGCAATACTAATTCTCAACCAGCCAAGTTTTAGGTTGTCGAGAAACCCCAACAATGTATTTACGCCCGTCAGATATTTAATTCTAAGCTCATCCCAAGACGTCATAAGATAATCTGATGCAATTGCCCAGGCGTTTTGCAGCCCACCTACGGCTCGGATCCAGTTGTAAAGCACTCCAGTGCCAAATGCAGCCCTAATTGGCTCCGGGATTTGAGCGATTAAATCTATAAGATTTCCAATAAGCCACGCAGCATCAGTCAATATCAATTCCATCTCAGCCCCTAAACTGGAGATCGTTTCTCGCAATTCCAGCAAATTGTTTCTCGCCAAGGCTTCATCGATAGAATTAACAATCCCCTGCATCCCGCGAGTGGTTGCTGCATGCATATTGTCGAATGTGGCTCCCCAACTTGAGCCAGCTTCCTGTGCGGCACCTGCAACTCCAGCCATTCCATTTGCTCCATCGGTTGCAGATGTTAAGAGCATTTCTACAAAGCTTAGTCCCGCACCCTCTATGTTTTTGTATTGTTCAATAATTTCCTCGCCCATATAAGCGGTAATGCCAGGGAGTCTTTGAGATAACATCCTAATTTCCGTCTCGGATACCTTCCCTGTACTAAGTATTTTTTGCACAGCATAGGAGACATCTTCTATCGCCTGGTTTGTTCCATCACCTATTCCAGTTACTACATCCGTTAGTTGTCCAAATATTCTGATTGATCTATCAATATCTCGCGTTGCTGCGAAGAAGCCTTGGGTGGATTCAGCTGCTACATCAAGCCCATAAGCCGTACCAACAACATATCCCCGAAGACTTTCAAGTGCCCTTGCTGCTGCGTCTGAATCTCCTGTCATCCTGGTCATTGTCCGCTCAAATTGCTCCATCGTATCGATACGGTCAAACGCAGAATTTAATGCCGTTCTTAATTCAGTTTTAATACTGCTTGCTATGGCGGATATCGCTTGCACTGCGATTCCCTTCATGACCGTGAAGCCATCCCCGGCCCGCTGTGTGGACGAAGGAGTTTGTTGCAACTCTTGGTTCATCTGCTCCACGGCATTCTCGGCTAATCTTACATCGGCGGCGGCGGAGGCAAAGGTTGGGCCCAATTCTGCACCTTGAATTCCGCGCATTGCAGATAAAGTACTATTCATGGCCTTGGTAATAGCTTGCATGGGTTGACTCATACGATCTTGGAGGGCTAATGCACTTTGTATGGTTGCGATAATTATTACCTCCTTCCCCTTGGCTTCGCCTTGGCCGCCTGTGCTTCCATTTTCTTCTGCTGTTTCTTCTTGTCCTCAATCTTGTTTTGGATGCAGGCAATTACAAATGCTTTAACTTTTTGTGGAAGACGGGCAAACTTCCTTGGGTCCCCATACGCAGGAATATTTAAGACGGCGTACTGACAACACGCCGCCTCCCCGTCCTCCGCTATTAGTTTTTTGCTTCTTCAATGTCCTTGTTAATATCGGAATCAAATCCGCTCAACTTTGTAATCCGCTCGACAATTTCACTAACTTCACCAGGCAGAATCTTTCTGGATATGAATTCCGCAACGGTAGCGCATCCGGCTTTTGAAAGCAAGGCGGCGTCGGAAAAATTAGGCTCCACAATGTGACCGGCCATCACAAGATTGTTGAATTTTTCGTTGTCGAAATCAACACCCTCCTTGTTGACCTTCCCCTTGCTTCTAGCCCGGTAGCTTTCCCACTGCTTATTCGTTATGGCCTTAATTTTGAATATACCGATTCTGTCGTTTATATAAGCTTCTTCAGTCAAGCTATCTACATCGGGCAGCGCCAAAAAATCTACTAATTTACTCATTATATCCTCCTATTATGCCGTAAAAAGATCGTTGAATGCTTCGAGACTGTCAACCTCACTGAACGTGAAGTCGAAGCTATTTTCCAGTAGGTCAGTGTCGATATCGATTATGGCAACGTCTCCGCCATCTATATTACACTGACCAAGTTTCACGGACTGCCGCCCTGCCGAGCTTCCCGGATCGTCGTTTATAATAACCATAGTAAAATAAACATCCCTGCCGGTCTTTGCGTAGTCAATAAGCATCTTCGTCCACCGGCTGGTAACATAGTGGTATGTAGCGGAACCGGTGCCCGTCCAGCCTGCGGATTTGTTGCGGGTCGCCGGGTCGCCAAGCACATTGTATTCACTTTTTCTTTTTGCTATATTGGCATTAATGTTTTTGATTTCGGCAAGCTCAACAACATTACCGCCAATTGTTGCAGTGATAATCCCGCGCCGCCCATCAAGCGGCCTTGTGTCATGAAGTAATGGCATTTATTTAATCCTCCTATCCCTGCACATTTACGGTCATATACAATTTCTCCATGCTATCAACGGGACGAATCCACATATTGCAGACAACAGCATCCACTTCTGTCCCACGAATGACCTCCACATCATCCGCACCCGCGAATTCATCAATCGCGCCCAGCGTTTGAAGCTCGTTAAGATAGCCGATAATATCAGCTTTAAATATCATGCGCCCGTTTTCATTATTGCTCACCTTGCCAAGATAGGACTGTTCCCAAACATCAGTAACGCTTGTGCCAATCTCGTCCAAAGTGCGCAGAACGCGGTTCTTGCTGAAAGCGTAATCCAATTCCGGCGTGAACGTGTGCAGACTGTTGATATCCTGCTCCACAATGATTTCGCCGCGCTGATTGGCGGATAGGATGAACATGCCGTTCTGTAATGCTTCAATAATCTCCGAATTAGTACGCTCATGGAGTATCCCGACAGCGCCAGGGAATACGCGTCCTGTGTTCGATTGGACGATAGTGGCTCCAGCGGTAATTCCAGCCACCCATGCCGTCGCTTCTTCTGCGGTTATGGTGTCATTCGCACGAGGAACCCCACAATCGGAATTAATCACGCCTTGAAAATCCGCACCTAAATAATTGGCAAGTGCAACCTGTACTTTCCTCCCCTCATCATCGCGCATAGTCTTTGCGAATATGGCAATCTGCGCATTAACTGTTGCGCCATCAAAAGGAACAGCCATTGTCTGCCATCTGGCGCGGCTTGCAAGGGCGAGATAATTGGGATAGGCGGTGGCTGCGGTGTATGTGCCGTTTGTTCCGCCGGCAAGTGGAATCCCTGCATTCGCTGTCAATGCTCCGAATCCGCTAAACTCCACATAATCATTGTTGGCAAGCTCCTGCACCGTGGAAACGGTTTGCGTGTCGCGGCTTGTTCCGGCAACAAAGGTAGTTACCGTGAATAATCCGTCGGATTCCACAACCTGAATTGTGATTGAATTGCCGAACGTACCGGGGTATTTTGCTTTAGCAGTAAGACTTCCGGTTGTAATGGTTGCCTGAACGCCGCCGCTGTCAAGCCGATAGATTTTCGCCAGATAACAGTTTGAGAGCATGAGCGTGAGTAGCTTCGCGCTCTGCTCTGTGGCCTCGTCAAAGGCCGTCACGCCTACTTTGGAAAGGCTTGCGCCATCCAGCAGGTCGGTGCTGTAAACGTCTATTAAGACGCCCTCTGGCCCCCATGAGAGCGGTATCGCCATTGTGCCTATGCCACGGTCACCGACAACCATTGACGGCCTCGGGACACTAACGAATCGAATATAGGCCCCTGGCCTGACTTTGTTCTGGCTCAACCATGTGCCACCAGCCATATATATTCCTCCTTTATTTACGCGTACCTCCAATTGTATCCATACGCTATTTTACTTGGCTTATAACAAACTCTTGAAATATCTGTTTTTGCATATATCGGCAATCCGTTTTTCTTGACCGCATCAGATAAACTCTTGAATTGGTTCACGACATTTCCATCCAATATTTGAAGAATCGGTTTTGAGGTTTTTTCGTAATATGGGATTAAATGGCCTGTTGATCTAAGCGAATTTGAAAAAGCATGGCCTGTATTTTCTTTCGCCGTGCACCACTCAAGGTTAGATACATGATTATTTTGTTTGTTTCCGTCCTTGTGATTGACCTGTGGCTTCTCATCGGGATTGCTGATAAATGCACAAGCCACCAATCTATGTACCGCATAATGCTTCTTTATTCCGATTGCCTTATTAGCCAAATTTACACTGCGGTATCCATTCGGCTTTAAGTCTTGCACAAGTACTCTACCTGCACTTTTTCTGGCAAGTCCATTTTTCTGTATCACAATTCGGTCAAGACTGCGAGCCAACCCTGTATCCGACACCTGATACATTCCCTCAAAGCCTTCGATTTCAACATTGCGCCATTCCATCGGCGGCCTCCTTTTGGCATAAAAATACCGCCCGTCAGGCGGTTGTGAGCACGAGAAAAGCGCCCACCATAGGCAGACGCTTAGATATTATGTTTATTTGCTATTGCGTATCGCGTCCATGCATTTTTTGCATTTTTCCATTATCGTTCCCGAATATGTGCTCCAATGAGTGTTCAGGCCTTCATTGTAATATTTGCAAAATGTTCTGTCAGCATGCCCATCACTATACTTTTTGGCAAATACACATTCGTCGCAATATTTACCGTCAGGTATTTCAATCTCTACTTTCATAATATCCTCCTGTCTTAGCTTAATCAAATCGTTCTATGCAATAATTATATTACAAAATCCGAATTGCAACAAGTTTTTAGCCTTACGGACGCGCAATATTAACCTCAAGCTGTTCTTGCAACGGGTCAAGTTCAATCGGTTTCGTGGCCATGACATCAACATTACAAAAACAGTGGAGTACTCCATCCACCTTTTCAGTCCTGAGATTGCTTATCCGCACTGGTATGCCGTTCCAATAAATATAATCCAAGTCCGCCAACAGTTTTATGCTCGCATCATCAAGTTGCTGTTGTAGCGAACCTACAACGCTGGCAGGGTCAGCGGCTACATGGTATCGCATAGTAGCAAAATAGCTTAACGACCAATGGTCGCGGCGCTCTGGTTGAATGTTAAGTGTAAGTTGGTTAACAAACCAATGCGGGTAAACAAGAAGCTGCGCCGGTATCGTTTCCCTGTACCACGTCACACCGGGGAATATCTCGCGGAGCCGTATGCCGAGGGCCGAAGTGACGGAAGTTGCGACTAATTCGTATGGGTCAGGCATCCCGCCCACCGCTTTGCGCATAGTGCTCTTTACATTTTTCTTCATGTTTCAAGTGTAACAATGTGTAAAGTTCAATTTGAGACATGATGTTGATTATTTCCATAGACATGGAAACTCGTTCCATATCCCTAGAAAACCAAGCTGATTCAATCGGCTCTTCATAGTTCTTCGTATCATCCGTCTCAAAATATCTTACCGCATTCTCCTTAGAATTGTTCCTAATTTCCATTAGCCGTTCTTGCAGCATATCCCACATTTTTTTATAATCGTTATTCGCTTCACCAAGCATTTGTATACCTCCTTATTGGCAATATATTGCTTAATGACATATCACACCGCTTGCCTCATTTCCATCACTGCCGATTGCCTACTTTGACTAGTCGCGGGCGCTCCTATCGTGCCTTGATATTCTTCCAGCACCGTACCATCTGCCGCAAGTTTCCGCGCCATGATGTAGTCTGCGTTCTGCAAATCCACGCCAACGGGACAGTTAATGGTGATGCTCATTATTATGGGAACAGAACCCACGCTTACCGGATCGGGGTTATCAGTGGAATTGAAGGATAGATGGCATTTTACGTTTGTATAAATCGGGGTCTTAGGGTCAGTCACGGTTGTACTGCCGTCCGGTAGCGTGATAAGTTGTGAGCGGCCTATGTCTATACTGTCGCTATCCATTACATCACCAATAATACCGCCTATGCTCCCAAAATCAAAGGCCATCCCGCCGCCCCCTTTCCGTTATCCTGTAAGGCAATCGAAAGCTAAGAATCTGCGCTTCTATATCTTTTCTCTCGGCCTCAATATCCTTTTCCGTTAATTGCGCGGTTGCAAAATTCACACTGCGACCGGCTTCAGAAACAGAGGCGACCGGAGCGTTGAAATCCGTAGACAATGCCCCTGTAGCAGAAAGCCTTACCATTCTCGCAACCGTCTTGTTTAATTCCTCTGGCAATTCGTTCCGGTTCGTGCGGTTTAGCACATCCTGTACGGCGATATCAATATACAGCGTCAGAATCGCGTCCTTCGAATCGTCCGTAATGCCAAGTAGGACTTTGACGGTATCAAGTAGGTTCATCTTGCACCGCCTCATAGGTCTTGGCGAAAATATCAGGCTTACAGGGATAAAATTCACCGCTTACGCCCTTTATGATGTAATCGCCTGACAAGGCTTTCATAACACCTTCAAGAGTTGGAATCTCCATTACGCAGACAGGCGGGCCTTGACCGGCGATATATGCTGTGCTCATATCCTCGTCAACATAGTATTTTAACTTTTTGCCAACAAATGAAAATATATCACTTGCGTTAATTCCCGTCCACTGAATAGCTTCAACGACAACTGGCTTCTTTCTATACTTCATTGCGCACCTCCGCTTCATCCTCTGGCTCAACCGCAAATATACTTTCCTTCTTCGGCTTTTTTGCAGCCGTTTTTTCAGGCTCGGGTTTCTCTGCCCGTTCCTGCCGTTTGCTGATTATCTGCTGTCTCGAAAGTTCTGTCAGCATGTGTATCACCGTCCTTTTTGGCATAAGAAAAGCGCCTACAGAAGTAAGCGCTTAGTTATTCAAATTGTAATGCGGGTTGGGATTTACACCCAACATAACATAGGGTAGGCGTGTGCCGACGCCTCGTTTTACTTCTAACCCCGAAAGGTTCTTCTGCAAAGGCATTCGCCGGACATCCTCCGGCACCTAACCGCGACAGCTCGCACATAAGCACGGACACCCGGGCAGTTCCCCTATATCTGATTAACGTCTACTTATTCCGTCACCGCATTACATATTAATTATACCACGAAACCCGCATAAACACAAGATTATTCAGCCTTTTTAAGCAGGTTTATCACTTGCCTACGGGTTTTATCCGTGGTGTCAATTTGCCTTTCAGCGGCAAGGGCAGCCAGCGCCTCGTCGTCAAGTTCGTTGTAATCTGCGGACTCCTCCGAAACAGCAGGAGCAAGGGTTTCCCCCTGCTCCGGTTCTGCGCTCGGCGTTACAACAGGCTCGTAAAGCTTATAGCCGTTTGCCCTATATTGCTCAATCTCGCCATCAGGTACTTGTATTACCCTGTTCAGCCTTATCATTAGAGGCATAATAATCCTCCTTAATTTGTGACAAAATTGATTGCCGCTGCTTTTTCGTTAAGAATAAAAGTATCTTCGAAACTCTCTTCGTAGTATACCCATTTGCCGTCAGACAGCGCGGCAGGCTCACTCACCTGCGAAAACTGATACTGAACAGGCGTATACACCGCAAGGGGATGGATAAGCGCCATTTGAATTGTGCTTGCGCCCGGTGCGGCAATAGAGCCAACAGTAAAGTCAAAGGCAGTTTTCATGATGTTAGATGGTACTTTTTCAATCGATACGTCATCAAGACGTGAAATCGCCCTTGTAAGCTGCGTATTACCATCCTTAAGACTGATTTGTCGCACAATGTCCTTGGCATTCTTGATTAACGTGTTTGTAGCAGGAGTCACATACAGAATGCGTCCCACTTCTGGCACGTTTGCCTCGTCCATGTCCTCCATCATTGCGTCAAATGTGGGCAATACGTTTTCCACCGTAAGCGTGATTATTTTTGCCGCATTTCCAAGCGCCGCCCAATCGGCATAAATTTTAGAAATACAATATCGATCCATCTCAGGGAATTTTTCATGCTCATTGAATGTGCGGGTAATATTCTGTATAGTGACTATCATATTCGTTTGGATAACATCGACTGGATGAATGAGGGTGTCCCATTTCCTGTGATTTGTAAGTACCTTCGGTTCCCATTCGTTCGAGAAGTTTCGACGCTTTTCGCCGATCAAATCTCTATCGCCATCGACGCGGCCGGTCGTGCTTAGTTTTGGAATTTTAATTGTCTGAGCATCAATTACGCGGTAAATAGCATTATTCGGCGTAGTGTAAAGTGCGCCGAAATGCAGGACAAATGGAAATGCATTTGCCAATGCTCGGGCGTATTGTGTTGCATAATTTAAGGGTGTTGCCATGTGTTATCTCTCCTTTATTATTCTTGTTTTGGTATTTGCCTTACTGGTTGAAAGTTAAAATTAAACTGCTCTTCGCCGCCGCTTGCGCCTTTGCTCCCGTCCGGCTGAAAGATTGACACGCCTACGGGAAGCTGCGCGGCGGGCGGCGCGTCTTGTGTTGCGGGCTGTGCCGGAATAGGAAAGTCAACTAAGGCAGCATCCAGTGCCTTGCTAAAGTCGCCGTCCTCTGCCAAATAACTTTGAGCCAGCGCAATGTATTTGTCAGATTTATCTGCTGGGATTCCCTTGCCAACCGCCGAAAGCTGGCGCTGTAGTTTCAGGTTGTCGTTGGTCAGTCCGGTAATGGTGCCGTCCTTTTCGGCGGCAATCTGCTCCGGCGTCTGCTGTTTCGCTTTCCATTCGGCTGTCATTCTGTTGATGGTTTCCGGGTCAAGGTTCTGCTGTTCCAGCATTGACCTAAAAACACCTGTCATTTTTCTTTCTGCGGCCTCACTGGCCTTTGTCTCGGCTTGACTGATAATGGAGTTAATGTCCACATTTACCGCCGTGGGCGTCGCTGCCGCCTGTACAGGCGTGGGTGCCGGTGCTGTCACCGTAGGGGTTGCCGGGGTAATGGATTCTGCCGGAGGCTGTGCCCCGCCATCTGAAAGCCTCATTGCCAAAGTTTTGATATTCATTTTCCTGCTCATAACTTTCCTTTCCGCTCAAAGCGTCCGTTTAAGGCTCGTCAGCCGTGATTTTGACAAAATAAAAAAGCCGCCCACTTCCAATAAGGAAATGAACGGCTCTAACGGCTCTGGTTATTTAAAATTTGTTTTCATGGCTTCTAACTTAGTAATCTCGCCTTTTAATGACTTGATTTTTTTATTAACTATCTTTGTAGCCTTGTTGATTGCCTTTTCTTTGGTTTTATGCCAAGTCTTACCCTCGTCATGATGATAAATATGAGTTCTTCCGCCTGACATAAGCCCCCGAAGCCCGCCGTGATCTATATATATTGCCTCAACATCATAATCACAAACGTCTGGATATTTCGTTGTTTCTGCTTTTATAATGCCATGCAGAAGCACATCATCAGTAATCCAAACAGTAATAGGACAATCGGGAAAAACTTCCCACGAATAGACTTTTCCGTTCCGTATGTCTACCAGATTGTCACGACCGCAAACATGGCAATGCAATTCCGCCTTTATCGTAGTCTTAGCGGTTACTTTTTGCAAATATCCTCCGCATAGGCAAGGCATATGGTCATCAAGCTTAAACGGCGGGTCATATTTTTTCTTTAGGCTCATGGCTCACATCTCCTATTTTGATTTCTTTCTCTCCACGACACGATTTACACCAACAAAAAACGCCTCTGCTCTCAGCATCAGCGTTGTATGTCGCTATTCGTTTCCCGCAATCGGGGCATGGGTAGGGTTGTTTCATTCTTCACCGCCTTTGAAATAATCCTCAATGGCATCAGCAAGCACTCCTATAATTTCATTTGAGTCGTCGCGCGTTGGCCTATATTCGGTATAGGTGAGGTGTTTATGTGTTGTTGCAATACCTTTGAGCATTTCAAGGTCTTCCTGTGTGATTTTTATTTCACCCAACAATTCACACTCCTTCGCAAAACGCCCATCCGGGCGCGGGGTTATTCAGCCGGTTCGTATGTTTTGGCGAAAATATCAGGCTTACAGGGATAAAGCTCACCCTTTATGCCTTGAATAATATAATCACCGACTGTTGCATGATGATCTCCTTCAAGCGTCTTTATATAGAGTTCACCAGCATCCTTAAAGTACATAGTTCCGTCTTCCAAAGCCTTAAATATCCATTCCGGTGCTTCATATGGAGTTCCGTCGCTATAGGTGAAATCTCCATCATATTGAAATGCCTCAATAACAACGGGCTTCTTTCGATATTTCATATTCATTCTCCTTATTCAAATTACGCATAACGCCGCGCCGCGAGATTAGGTTGCGCCTTTGCTCTGCAAATAAGCCTTGAACGCCTTGTCAAAACGGGCGGGCATTTGTCTCTGCACTTCATCAATGCTCACGGTCATCATGAAAAAGCCATCACGCCATGAACCGTCAACATTACGCGCTCCAAACTCCACGAAACTTGCATAATCCATCCCATTCCAGATAACGACCTCAAAATTGTTGCCGATAACATCAATGCTTGCTATTGTGGAGCGTTCGGGGTCAATTTCGACCTTGCCCTCTTCCTTGGCAGCGCGGAGGACAATTTCTTGACTGCCCACGCCCCACATATTACGCAACGCCCCGGTATCAACCGGCGTTTTCGGCTTAATCTTTGCGATTGCCCGTAATGCCATTTCAAGAAGGAATTGTTTCAAGAATGTATCGAAGTCGTTGTATGCGTCTTGCCAGTTCTTGAAAAACTTCTCCAATTCGGAAAAATCGGCTTCGCGGCTCATGGCAACACTCCTTTCGGGCAAGAGAAAACCACCTATTAAGCGGACTTTCTTTCTGCGTTGATTGCTATGTGTTTGAAAATATGCACTATCACATCGACCGTCCAACCGTTACCTAACCCCTTGTAGCGTTGCGTGTTGCTTACACCCTCGGTATATCCGTCAGGAAGTGTTTGCAAGCGTTCACACTCAACAGGCGTTAGCTTGCGGATAATATAATCACCGTCTGGTAAATCAATATAATATAAGCCGGTTTTGCCGCCTACGCCGCTACCATTAGATGATAGACAAACGGATTTTCCTTGTACGCTATAAACCCTATAGCCTTGTTTGTTGTGTATGGTATCGCCCATATTGCCTATGCGGATAGGTTCAAATACTTGTGTGCGTTTTTTCTTTAGCATATCCTGCGGTACAGAATTGGCATAAGTAGCAGTTAAAGTATATGCTTTTTCCTTATCCGTAAAAGGCTCAAATGCAATAGTCCTATTATTTCTTGCGTGATTTCCAGTTATCATATTGTCTGTGTTGCCCATAGTTTTATGATAGTGAGCGTCAAGGCAATAACCTTTTTCCCTATTTGCAAATCCGCTATCCAAAATATCTTTCAAGAATATGCCTTTATCTATTGGCTGTTCAATGTCTGGAATATTCGTCCAATAAAGCCGCCTACGCTGCTGTGCCGATACTAGCGCCGAGTTAATCATAATCGACTCAACGCCCAACTCCTCGCTGATAGCGGCTTGAATATCCTTGTGTATGCTGTAGTTATTTTCATAAAGGAAATAGCGGCAACCGCTTTCCGTCAACGCTCTTTTGTACTGCATGAACAATTCCCAACCGATACCGCTTGATGTTGTTTCCCTGCCTTGCTTGGCTATGCTCCAAGAGGTGCAAGGGCTACCGCCTATCAGAATATCAAAGCCTTTGTACTGTGTAAAATCAGCTTCAAACACATCACCATTGTATTCATCGTTTGGATAATTCTTTTTTGCTATCTGATTGGCATATTTGTCAATCTCAAACGATACATAGCGGTCAATCGGTATTCCTGCTCTTTCAAGGGCAATCCTGCCGCATGATATTCCGTTGAATAATGATAAGACTTTCATTTTTTTAACCCCTTCAATCTTATTAACCCCTTAAAATAAGCATAAGAAAAGGACGAGGGGGTTAATCTCGTCCTACGGCTGCGCTGCCGCCTTATGCTGTTAAAGCCTTGCGGCATTTAACCTTTGTTAATATGTTCTTTCGCCCATTCCCGATAAGCCATGCTCGCCGGTACAAGATATGATTTCCCTGTTTTGGGGTCGCGGGCTATGCGTTGCGCTTCTTCGTACATGGCGTCGATTTCGTCCGGTGGAAAGTATGGTATTTGCGTAGTCCTACAATTCGGATGAAACGGAGGGAAGTTTATGCCCGGTTCCTCCTCACCAACATTAAATAGCTTTCCGTCCATATCGGCGCAGATTTCCGAAGTGCGATTGTCAAGCGTTGCCAGTATCTTGTACTGTGCCACGCCTGCTGCCTTGTAGGCAGATTTTGACGCTTGATTAGCAATAAAGTTAAATTCCGTCCGCGCCAACCGTTCCCCATAAGAACGCCGCACATCCAACTGGTCAGCTATGTCCTTGCCGATAATGCGGGGATTTTGCCCCAATGCAATACCACGAGGAATAATTTGCCCCATTGCGATAGTCAGCCGATCTTTGTCCGTCCATATGCGGTCTGAATAATTTTCGCCCAACCACTTTTGCGAGACGGCTTTTTCAATGGCTTCCGCATTCAGTGAAGAAAACGGCGAACCGAATCCTACACCTTGTTGGATATTGAAGATCGTCCGGTAATAAGCATCCTCATATGAACCACTCAAACCCTCCCTAAACGCATCCTGCTCCTGTGCGTACAATTTCTCAATCTGCCACTGCACATTCGCTTGTAAAGCCTCCAAACGGCTCACGGCTGATTTTAAAGATAATTGACGGTGAAGCTTCTTTCGATAAGCCGGGTCAAAAGCATAGCCAGTTTCTTTTATTGCATCATAATATTCCTGC
>Ga0153952_1000027_pt1 | contig 32618 bp, 28 predicted proteins | sample TSNJ036MetaG_FD_104746 | JGI IMG/M metagenome (GOLD analysis project Ga0153952, IMG submission 104746) | Attine ant fungus gardens microbial communities from New Jersey, USA - TSNJ036 MetaG | ecosystem: Host-associated > Fungi > Mycelium > Unclassified | place: USA: New Jersey, Wharton State... | reverse complement strand
TTTTATTAACAATTCTTGCGCCTTCTCAGGGTTTTTTATACCGGCTTGGGCCATGTTGGGGCGGCCTCCGCCTTTACCTCCCAAAGAAGCGGCGGCTTCCTTAACGATGTTACCCGCATGGACGCCTTTTTGCACGGCCTTGTCCGTTGCCATTACCAAAAGGTTCAGATTATCCTCAAAGGGGCTTGATAGAATTATGACGCCGCATTCAAGCCTGTCCTTTATACGGTCGCCCATTGCCCTCAAATCCTGCACGCTTAACGGAGGGATTTGGGTACAAATAACGTCTACCCCTCCTATATTTCCACGTTCGTCAAGCAAGCTGTCTATTTGGCCGGAGGTCAGCTTGGCTTTAAGCTTTTCCATCTCGGAGGAAAGCTGTTTGCTTTCAAAAATAAAATTCTTTATTTTGCTTATCAAATTCTCAGGCGACGCCTTTATTAAGCTGCCTATATCACGCAGGCGTCCCTCCAGCGCCCGGTAATATTCTAAAGCTCCATGACCTGTCACTGCTTCTATTCTGCGTACACCCGCGGCTATGCCGCTTTCGGATATAATTTTAAATTGTCCTATCTGCCCCGTGTTTCCTACGTGGGTTCCTCCGCATAACTCTACGCTGTAGCCTCCGATGTCTACCACGCGCACTATATTGCCGTATTTCTCTCCGAAAAGAGCCGTTGCTCCCTTAGTCCTGGCGGCCTCCAAATCCATTTCATCGGTTTTAACAGGGATACCTTCTAATATATGATCATTGACCATATTTTCAACCTTAAGCAATTCTTCTTCTGTGAGCGGAGCGAAATGTGTAAAATCAAACCGCAGCCTGTCGCTGGATACATCTGATCCCGACTGCTCAACATGATTACCAAGAACTTCCCTCAACGCCTTTTGCAAAAGATGAGTGGCCGTATGATTACGGGCGGTATCCATCCGCTGTCCGTTGTCAATCTTTGCCGCGGCGGTTTCAGATATCTTGATTTGTCCTTCCATAACCTTGCCTTTGTGGATCCATTTATTGCCTCCCGCCTTAAAGCAGTCAATGACCGCTACCCGGCCTTCGGCAGTAACGATTTCGCCACTGTCTCCCTTTTGTCCGCCGCTTTCAGCGTAAAACGGGCTTTTATCAAGCACCAGAGATACCTGGCTTCCTTCTTTTGCCGCCTGTTCTATTTCTCCGTCGGCTATAATCGCGGTAATTACAGCGTTATCAATTTCATGTTGGGCATAACCTACAAACTCAGTAGTAAGAGTGGGGTCCAAATGGTTATAAACAGTATCGTCTGCTCCTGAATAGTTGGTTTCCTCCCGGGCTTGGCGGGCTCTTTCCCGTTGATGCTCCATCTCCGCCCAGAAGGCTTTTTCATCCACTGTCATTCCTTCCTCCGACAATATCTCCTGCATCAGCTCCAGAGGAAAGCCGAACGTGTCATAAAGCTTGAAGGCCTCCGACCCTGACAGGATATTTCTAAGAGTGGACCGAAATTCCTTTATATGGTTTTTTAGCAAGGAAATACCCTGGTCTATGGTTTCGTAGAAGCGCTTTTCTTCAACCGAAATTACCTTATGAATGTATTCCTGCTTATCCTCCAGTTCCGGATAAGCTCCTTTTGATACGTCAATTACAGTTTGACTCAGGTTAGACATGAAAAGCTCATTTATGCCTAACAGCTTTCCGTGGCGGGCGGCACGGCGCAAAAGCCTCCGCAGCACATAGCCTCTTCCTTCGTTGGAAGGCAGTACCCCGTCCGCCGTCATGAAGGTGATGGAGCGTATATGGTCGGTGATGATACGGATAGATATATCCTTTTGCTTATCCTTTGTATATTCGATTTTTGACAGCTCGCAGACCTTGTCCCTTATGGCCTTTATGGTATCCACATCAAAAAGGGAGTAAACATTTTGCATCATGGCGGCGACCCGCTCCAAGCCCATGCCGGTATCAATATTTGGATGCTCCAGGTCGGAATAGCTGCCGTCTTCTTTCTTATTAAATTGTGTAAAGACAAGGTTCCAAAATTCAAGATATCTGTCGCAGTCACAGCCTACCGCACAGTCTTCCTTTCCGCAGCCGTACTCCGGACCCCGGTCATAATAAATTTCTGAGCAGGGGCCGCAGGGGCCTAAGCCTAATTCCCAGAAGTTATCCTCCTTACCCAAGCGAAAGATGCGCTCAGCAGGTATGCCTATATTTTTATTCCAAATATCAAATGCCTCATCGTCATCCTGATAAATCGAAATATAAAGCTTGTCCGACGGGATTTCCAGCCATTCGGTCACAAATTCCCAAGCCCAGGCAATAGCTTCCTCTTTAAAATAATCACCAAAAGAAAAATTGCCCAGCATTTCAAAAAAAGTACCATGTCGGGCGGTTTTGCCTACATTGTCGATGTCGCCGGTACGGATGCATTTCTGGCAGGTGGCAACGCGCTTTGAAGGAGGTATTTCCTGTCCTGTAAAGTAAGGCTTTAACGGAGCCATGCCCGCGTTTATCAAAAGCAGACTTTTGTCGTTTTGAGGTATTAGCGAAAAACTAGGCATTCGAAGATGTTGTTTGCTTTCAAAAAACTTAAGATAAAGCTCACGTATTTCATTTAAACCTAAGGGTTGCATTAAGAGTCCTCCTAAAATTATAAATATCTTTGATAATAATATTGAATGAGGTTGTTTTTGTCAAATATATCCTTACAAATGACATAAAAAAAGAGCCTCTGAGTTACGAAGCTCTTTTTCACAAATCAATTCTCATTAAATTAATGTATCTCTTCTCGCATATTGCCGGCAGAAGAAAAGGTTATGCGGTATATATCATCCATATATGCTATTAATTCTTCGGGTGTTGGAATTTTATCTTTGCGCAGAATGGATTTCCAAATCTCCAGCGATCGCGGATTTGAACCATCATGAGCATTTGCCAAAGCCAATTCTATTGCAACGCTGATTTCATATCGTACAATGTCTAAGCTAACGCCATCCTGTTCGGCAATCTGATTCAGTACGGCTGCCGCTTCATTAATGGTTGACATGTAGTTCATCTCCTTGCGTATTTTTATTTTGATTCATTTGTATTAATAATTTCTGCCAAGGATTTCTCGCTGAATGCAGCTATCATTATTTTTTGTATCCTGCACAATTCCTGATGGACCATGCATGGCTGATCGGGATCATCCCGAATACATTGAAATCCTCGTTTCATACACTCGCTAAGAAAGGCATCGTCCTGGATAGCGATTAGAATGTCGTAAAGAGTAAAGCTTCCAGTGTCTTTTGAAAGCATATATCCTCCAGAGGGTCCGCGATAACTTTTTACAATTCCTGCCTTTTCAAGCTTTTTTAGGATCTTGTAGGCATAGGGACGCGGTATAAATTCTTTGTTGCAGATGCTATCAACCAGTTTTTTCTGGTTATCGGCCAGTTCTCGTATGATACGTAACGCATAGTCACATTCCTTTGTAATTATCATATAGCATCACCGAAATTCCTTTCTATCGTACTATTCTTGAGACGATCAGTCAAGTTCAATTTTTACCTTAAGTATAAATGATATTATGACATATAGTATATAAAATGGCAAAAAAACAAAGTCAATACAGACACTAGTGCGCGGTTTATTGAATAATTTGAAAGAATTTAAAAAAATGTATTGACAAGATTCAACTTTTTTCGTTATAATATTTTTGTAATATTTCCACCCTTGCCGTAACATATTTGTAACAGATACAGGAGGATATATATGAAACATAAGATAAGGGCAGTAAAGTTATTATCGGCAGCGGTAATAGCCGGGAGTGTTTGTATGGTATTAAGTGTTCCGGCACTTGCCGATAATATAGGTCAACTCAGCAGGGAAGCAAGAGTCCTGGCCGAAGCGACGCCCGACGCAGTCCTTGTAGAAAATCTGGAATCAGGATATCCTGTTCGAATTATTGGTCAGGAAGGCGATTATTTAAAAATTTCATATGGATTAGAAAACGGTAATTTTGTCGAGAAGGACGCGGTAGTCATAGAGCAGGCCGACGGTATGGTTATAGACGACGCGGTAAATGTTCGGGATTATCCTTCTCTTGATGGACAGATAATAGCCAAGGTTAATGCGGATGAAAGCTATCCCGCCAAAGCAAAGCATGGAGAATGGTACCAGATAGAATATAATGGGCAGGACGCTTACATACATTCGGATTTTTTCGCAGGCGAGTTATTGCCGTATTTAAAAACGTCGGCAAATCAGGAAGCCTCGAAGCCTGCGCCAGAAGCCTCGAAGCCTGCGCAGCAGGAAACAGTATATGCTGTGGTACAGGTTGATACATATTTAAATCTTAGAAGCGAGCCGTCTTTGGACTCCGAAGTTGTATTGCTGATAGCGAATGGAACGGTAATGGATGTAATTGATGTAGGCGGGGAATGGGTAAACGTCAGCTTTAATGGAAACGCGGGTTATGTAAATTTGGAGTTTGTATCTGTACAGACAGGCGTCAAGCCTCAGGAAACCGCGTCATCTAAGGCGGATGAAATCATAACCTACGCTAAGAAGTTTTTGGGCACTCCCTATAAATACGCGGGGAATGATTTGAGTAATGGTGTTGACTGTTCCGGTTTTGTATATAATGTTATGAAGCCTTTCGGAGTTAGCCTGAACAGAAGCTCCAGCAGCATGATCAATAATGGTTATAAAGTTGAGAAAGCTCAGCTTTCGCCATGTGATTTGGTGTTTTTCTCAAATGATGGACAAGCCGCCGGAACTATTTCTCATGTAGGGATTTATATAGGAAATAACCAGTTCATTCATTCCAGCAGCTCATCAAGAACTTGGGGCGTGGTTATCAGCGGGATGAATGAGGATTATTATATACGTAATTATGTTACTGCCAGACGTGTGCTTAATTAGTCGTACATTTAAAAAAGATTTGACCTGTGAAATAGGGCTGTTCTGTGACAGCCTTTTTTCTTTTTATTTACATTTTTAGTTATTTCCGCTAGAATAGCTACGATAAACATGCAGAAGGAGGGAGACCTTATGATAGATGTAGCAATCATAGGAGCAGGCCCGGCCGGGCTTTCGGCAGCAATAAATGTAGCGGCCAGAAATAAGCGGGCGGTAGTGTTTGGCCGCGGTCCGGAAACAAGCTGGATATATAAGGCTGAATCGGTAAACAATCATCTTGGCCAGCCCGGTATGACGGGAGCGGATATGATACGTTCTTATTATGAGCACGCCCGCGGCCTTTCAATTGAAATGAAGGAAGGCAGGGTGTTGCAGGCTTTGTCTATGGGCGATTATTTCAGCCTTAATTTTGAAAATGAATTTTACGAGGCAAAGGCGTTGGTATTTGCTACAGGGATGCCGAGGAGCGCGGCCTTACCCGGCGAGAAGGAATACTTGGGCAGGGGAGTCAGCTATTGCGCGACCTGCGATGGTATGCTGTACCGCGGCAAGGATGTTGCTGTTGTGGCGGAAACGGCGGAAGGAGAAGAGGACGCTGAATTTCTAAGTGAGATATGCAATAATGTGTATTACCTTCCAACTTATCCATACGTATCAGGTTTGCCTGAAAAGGTACAGGTTATTACAGGAAAAGCCGCTAAGGTAGTTGGCGGTGAAATGGTGACCGGGATTACTACAGATGCAGATGAATTGAGTTGTCAGGGAGTATTCTTTATAAAGGAAGCCGTTCCTCCGGAAAGCTTAATTGCTAATTTGGAAATGGAGAACAAAGCTATAAAAGTAAACCGTTATATGGAAACAAATATTCCCGGCGTATTTGCCGCGGGAGATTGTACAGGAGGGCCGTTCCAGGTCAGCAAAGCCATAGGCGAGGGCCTTGTGGCCGGCCAGCAAGCGGTTAAATATATAAGGTAGGGGAGTAGTGAAATAAGTGTCTGGAAAAACAAAATTTGTAGAAGCTATTACCGATATGGAAAAGGACTTTCCTCAATGGTATACGGACGTGGTCAAAAAAGCCGAGCTTGTAGATTATTCGTCCGTAAGGGGCTGTATGATAATAAAGCCCTATGGATATGCAATTTGGGAGCTGATGCAGGCGGAGCTTGACAGAAGATTTAAGGCTACCGGCCATGAAAATGTTTACATGCCAGTTTTCATACCGGAAAGCTTACTGCAGAAGGAAAAGGATCACGTGGAAGGCTTCGCTCCGGAGGTAGCCTGGGTTACCTACGGCGGCAGTGAGAAGCTTCAGGAACGCCTTTGTGTACGGCCCACGTCAGAAACCCTGTTCTGTGACCATTATGCCAATATAATTCAATCATACCGGGATTTGCCTAAGCTGTACAACCAATGGTGCAGCGTGGTTCGCTGGGAAAAAACTACACGGCCGTTTTTAAGGACAACGGAATTTTTATGGCAGGAAGGGCACACAGCCCACGCCACGGCTGAGGAAGCCCAGGAAGAAACCATCAGGATGCTTAATGTATACGCAAGCTTCTGTGAAGAATTTTTGGCCATACCTGTTATAAAGGGTAAAAAAACCGACAAAGAGCGGTTCGCGGGGGCAAATGAAACCTACGCTATTGAAAGCCTTATGCACGACGGAAAGGCTCTTCAGGCCGGAACCAGCCATAATTTCGGAGACGGCTTCGCCAAGGCCTTCGGCATCCAATATACCGATAAAAATAACGAATTGCAGTATGTTCATCAAACGTCCTGGGGTATGACTACACGTATGATAGGAGCCCTTATCATGGTGCACGGAGACAACAGCGGTCTTGTTCTGCCGCCAAGGGTCGCGCCTATACAGGCGGTTGTCATTCCTATAGCGCAGCATAAGCCGGGAGTGCTGGAAAAGGCGGAAGAGCTTGCAGGTAAGCTTTCATCGTCTATCAGAATTAAGCTTGACGACAGCGATAAAAGCCCCGGATGGAAGTTCAGCGAACATGAAATGAGGGGCGTGCCTGTCAGAGTGGAGCTTGGCCCTAAGGATATTGCCGCCAATCAGGCGGTGCTGGCTCGACGGGACACGGGAGAAAAGAAAATAGTTTCTCTGGATAACATTGAAGCGGAAATTGGCGCTTTTTTGGAAGATATACAGCAAAATCTTTATAATAAGGCTTTGAATTTGAGGGAAGCGAAGACCTTTAAGGCGGCTTCCCTGGAGGAAATGAAGAATATTCTGGACACGACCCCCGGCTTTGTAAAAGCAATGTGGTGCGGAGATCAGAGCTGTGAAGACAAAATAAAGGAGGAGCTTTCGGCTACCTCCAGATGCCTCCCCTTTGATCAGGAAAAATTAGGCGACAAATGCGTATGCTGCGGCAAAGAAGCAAAGCATATGGTTTATTGGGGAAGGGCGTATTAAGGATTAATTAGATCAACTATTCCGATAAAATACTGTGATTCACGCATTATATGGTTAATCACGGTTTGAGAGGAAGAGCTTTTTTGTACGGCTCGGCTGTTTGCCAGCATTTCTTCTAATAATTTTATGAAATGCTGGCTTTGCTGCTTGCAATAATCCAGCAATTCTAAAATATCATCCTTCATTTTATCACTGATATCTCCCTTTGACCGGGTAATGCTTTCGATGTATCTTTTAATATAGCCGTAGATCATGTTAAAGGAGCGTTGAAACTCCATAAGAGATTTTACGAATTGCGGCTCCAGCTCCGGCGTTACCAGCCGGATAACCGTAGTATGCTCCGCCTCCTGCTGCTTCCAAAAATCAGCTTCATCAAGGGCGCGAAGAACGTTTTTGTCACCGTACAAAAATTGCATGACATACCTCCTGAGTTGTTTTTGACTTTTTACATTCTATGGGTAAGACAAGAAAAAAAGAATTGAAATCGGAAAGGGTATTGCATAACAATGAAAATATTGGTAATAGACGGAATGGGCGGCGGAATGGGAAAGGCAATTATTGAGCAGATAAAAGGCGAAGACATAGCTTGCGAAATAGGGGCTGCGGGTACAAACGTGGCTGCCACGGCCGCCATGCTTAAGGCCGGGGCAAGCTTTGGCGCCACAGGGGAAAACGCCGTTATATACAACTGCAAAAAAGCTGATTTTATAATAGGAGCTATGGGAATAATCTTCGCGAATTCCATGCACGGGGAGATAAGCCCCGCAATGGCGTCGGCAGTATCCTCCAGCGAAGCCTATAAGCTTTTAATACCCTTCGCGAAATGCAGCGGGAAAGTAGTAGGCATAGCCGAAAGGCCGTTGAAGTATTACCTGAACGAGATGGTAGAAAGGCTGAAAGCCGAAAGGCTATGATTGCCGGATACCTGATATAGATTTTAAAACAGGAGGTTAGTTTTTTATGAAGCAAGCTCAAATCAATCAGTCATGGGTATTTAATAAGGACATTGAATCACAGCCGGCGGGCGCTGGCGTGCAACGCAAGGTGCTCGCTTACTGCGCTGAGATGATGTGTGTGGAGAACAGCTTTGAAAAGGATGCGGTAGGCCCCATCCATAGCCACCCTCATACACAGATCACTTATGTTGCGGAAGGAAGCTTCCTTTTTACAATTGGTGATGAGGAACGCAAGGTTTGCAAGGGTGATACGTTGCTGAAGCAAAATGGCGTGAATCATGGTTGTGTTTGTATTGAAAAGGGTATTCTGATGGATTTTTTTACCCCAATGCGTGAGGATTTTATATAGGGTTTTCATACAGGAAACAAATAATGATATTTTTCATATAATAATGCGAGTCAAAAGTTGGATTTTCTCAACTCTTGACTCGCATTATTACTTTATCGACCAAGAATTCAGGAAAGGATTAAATATTAATGTTAGATCTAAATGCTTTAAATATGTACGAGACTGGTATTGTCGTAGACAAAATTTTTTTAGAGTATATGTACTTTGTTGCAACTGCAAGTTTAGATAATATAGAAAATTGCATGAAAAGAAATCTGGAAAATATTCGGACACAAAACATGCGATATTATACAGATGTTTTGAAATGTTATAATGATTATAAATATTGGGGGGAAATTAAACCTGAAAATAATATCTATGAGTTGATCGAAAATCGCTCAAAAGCTCTGAAAGAGCATTACAATGATTTATTGTGGTTATACGGCCGGCTTTGCGATTATCGTTCTAAGAGAACATTATTTGGAATAGTGGAAAATTGGCTTACATTCAGCTTGGTAAGCCTTGATAGAATTATGGAAAGGACATTCCACCACTATTTTGACCTCGATGTTATAAAATGTGACGCAAATGAAGTTTTTGTTGATTTAGGGGCATATGTTGGGGATACTGTCAATGACTATTTAAGCAGTTATAGTGGTTATAAAAAAATCTATTGTTATGAAATTGTCCCTCATATCTTTCAAAAACTCAAACAAAATCTTAAACACCTTTCAAATGTTGAATTTTGTCTAAAGGGCGCGGGAGACAAAAATGGTATTATGTATGTTACAGATGAAGAGCCTGCAGACAGTATGCATAAGCTTTCAGACTCTGGACAGGTGGAGGTGCAGGTTGTAAAGCTTGATGATGATATAACAGAACCTGTATCTTTTATTAAGATGGATATTGAAGGCGGAGAACAAAACGCAATACTTGGTTGTAAGAATCACATTAAGGCAACACACCCAAAGCTTGCAATATCTGCATACCACAACAACGAAGATATTTGGAAATGCGCGCGTATGATAGATGAAATTGACCCTAGCTATAGGTTTTATTTAAGATACAGCGGAGGAATTTGTTTTGCTTCCGAATACGTTTTGCTAGGCATATAATCTAAAAGTAAAAAATAAGGGACTGTTTTACAGCAGCCCCTTTTTATTCGAACACTCTTTAATAGATTTTAAAGGTTAGATCATTGAACCCTCAAATTATTTACAACAAACACCTGAGCGTCCTTACTAAAAAAATTGATAAAGCAATCCTCGCCGCGTATATTTCTCTTTTCGGCGGAGATGCCAAGCTCTTCTCCCCGTTCGGTTGGCACCTTAAAATTTCTGCCTTTTTCTGTGGTAATAATCTTTAAATATCCTTCCTCCGTCAGCCAATCGTTTATCTTCGCTCCCGTAAGCTTTTTAATGCCCCGGGGCAGCAAAAGGCAATTGAACCTATCGGCAATAACGCTGATAGTTACGGCCTCGTCGGAGGTTTCTATATCTCCGGGGTCTAACTGCACAAGGTCTTCGGCCTCTTCAACCGCTTCAACAACGGAAGCGTCCTCTTGGGAAAATCCTGAGATGGCCTTTAAGAACCGCTCTCCGTAACGTTGCAGCTTTACTTGTCCAACGCCGGATATATTCAAAAATTCTTCCTCATTGGCCGGTAATTTCATGCACATATCCGTTAAGGCGCTGTCCGAAAATATTACATATGCCGGAACCTTATTTTCATTTGCTATTTCAAGGCGCAGCGCCTTCAGCTCATCAAGCAATGCCCGGTTTACAGGTCTGGCAGCCTCAGGTTTTTTAGCGGAAATGTATTCATCGTGATCTTCTCTGACCAGCTTCATTTCTATGGGGGTGTTTTCTTGCAAAAGCTCAAGCGCTTTTGATCCGCGCTTTAAAACAGGGTATTGATCATCCGTTATATAGAGATACTCGTTTAATACAAGGTGGTTTATTATATCCCTCAGCCTTTTTTCAGAAAGGCGGCTGATGTTGTAGGTTGAAAGCTTATGAAGGCCCAGCCTCATAATTTTTTCGTTTTTGCTGCCCCGTATTATATCAATTATTGTTTTGATCCCATAACGTTCCTTTACTCTGATAACGCAGGACAAAATTTTCTGCGCGTCCTCTTTTATATCGCTGCTTTCAAAATTTGTATTGCAGTTATCACAATTACCACAGAAGCCTTCCGCTCTTTCACCGAAATATTTTAAAAAGTAAGCTCTAAGACAATCGCTTGTATGGCAGTAAAAGGTCATGGTTTTAAGGCGCTGCCTGGCCCGTTCCTTTAGCATTCGTTCCGTTTCGGGGTCAGAGTATGTAGCGTCCTTGTTGTTTTCTATCAGAAACATATTTGTACGGACGTCCTGGCCGCCGTAAAGCAAAAGGCAGTCCGCCGGTTCCCCGTCGCGTCCTGCCCGGCCAGCTTCCTGGTAATAGCTCTCAATGTCCATCGGCATATTATAATGCACCACAAAGCTGACGTTGGATTTGTCAATGCCCATTCCGAAAGCGTTTGTAGCAACCATGATATGCGCCCGGTCATACAAAAAATCATCCTGGTTATTATGCCGCTCGGTATCGGTAAGCCCCGCGTGATACCGCAGCGCCTTGTAACCGTGTGTGTTAAGCAGCTGACACACCTCTTCAACCGTATTCCTTGTGGAGCAGTATACGATACCGTATTTGTCTTTTTTGTCAGCCAAAAAAGCTCCAAGCGCGGCAAATTTATCGGTCGGCTTTTTCACGCTGAAAAATAAATTTTTCCTGTCAAACCCGGCGACTAAAACGTCAGGATCGCGCAATTCCAGCAGATTTACAATATCCTGGCGCACCAATTGGGTTGCCGTGGCGGTAAACGAGGAAACTACCGGGCGTGAGGACAGCCCGTTCAAAAAACAGGGTATTCTCATATAGCTGGGTCTGAAATCCTGCCCCCATTGAGAAATACAGTGGGCTTCGTCAATGGTAACCATAGAAATTGTGCTTTGCTTGGCGAAGTTGATAAAATTCGGCTCTTCAAGGCGTTCCGGGGCGATATATATTATTTTGTACGCGCCCTCACTTGCCCTGGATAGGACAAGCCTTATCTGCCTTTCCGTCAAGGAGCTGTTGATAAACGCCGCGTTAACGCCTGACTGGGTCAGGGCGTTGACTTGATCCTTCATCAATGAGATAAGCGGAGAAACCACAAGGGTTATGCCGTCCAGCATTAAGGCCGGAACCTGAAAGCAAAGTGATTTTCCCGAGCCGGTAGGCATTATGCCCAAGCAATCCCTGCCGCTTAGTATGCTGTCTATAAGCCGCTCCTGCCCTTCCCGAAAGGAATCGTAGCCAAAATACTGCTTTAATATTTGCTGCTTAGTTGTTTGAGCTTTCACATAGCATCCCCGCCATACATGACCCGATGGAATACCTTCTTTCCCTTCTGTATCATCAGGCTCCCATCCTTAAAATCATCTTTCCCGATCATCATATCTAAGCTGTCCACTTTGTTATCGTTTATCTTTATCCCGCCCTGTTGTATGAGCCTGCGGCCCTCACCCCGGGAAGGTATAAGCCCGGCAAGCTCCAAAAGCTCGATAATATTGATTCCGCTTTCTGCTTTGCTGTCGGATATATTTGTAGTAGGTATGGACCCTGCTTCTGCTCCGCCTGCAAATAACGCCCGTGAGGCGGTTTTAGCCTTCTCCGCTTCCTCCTGTCCGTGTACGATGCTGGTGACCTCGTAGGCCAATACTTCCTTAGCATGGTTGATTTCCCGGTCTTTAAGCGAGCCCAGACGGTTTACCTCCTCCATAGGCAGGAAGGTGAGAAGCGACAGGCATTTATGAACGTCAGCATCATCTATGTTACGCCAATATTGGTAAAAGTCATAGGGAGAGGTTTTTTCAGGATCAAGCCAAACAGCCCCAGCCATGGTCTTGCCCATCTTTATGCCCTGGCTGGTGGTCAGCAGCTTAAAGGTAAAGCCGTAAGCTGACTGGTTATCCGCCCGGCGGATCAGCTCCACACCGGCGATTATATTAGACCATTGGTCGTTTCCGCCAAGCTGCATCTTGCAATTATACCGCCTGAACAATTCCAGAAAATCATAGGCTTGCATCAGCTGATAATTAAATTCAAAAAAGGTTAGCCCTGTTTCGAAGCGTTTACGGTAAGACTCCGCAGTTAACATACGGTTTACGGAAAAATGAATTCCGTATTCCCTTATAAACGGCACATACTTAAGCTCCATCAGCCAGTCGGCGTTATCTACCATTATTGCCTTTCCGTCGCTGAAATCTAAAAATCTGGACAGCTGTTTTTTAAAATTGTTTACATTATGGCTGATTTCGTTGGTGTCCATTACGCGGCGCATCTGAGTTTTATCGGTAGGATCGCCTACCATACCGGTACCTCCGCCCACCAGAACGATTGGCCGGTGACCTGCCTTTTGCATATGACTCATGCCCATAAGCACAAGAAAATGGCCTACCGTCAGGCTGTCAGCCGTAGGGTCAAAGCCAACGTAAAAAGTTATCTGTTCTTTTGATAAAAGCTCTTTTATTTCATTCTCATGGGTGGATTGTTCAATAAACCCTCGCTCCTGCAATACGTCAAATACGTTTAACAACAACCTCTCTCCTTTGTCTATAGCTTATAGCTTTATATATTTATTTTTATACAGTTCATTAACTGCCGTCATTACGCCAAGCTTTGCATGAAACCAAGTAAGCCCACCCTGAAAATACGCAATGTAGGGCTCCTTCATCGGCGCGTCCGCGGAAAGCTCAATTGACGAGCCCTGTACAAACGCTCCAGCCGCCATTACCACAGGGCAGTCATAGCCAGGCATGTCCCAAGGCTCGGGGGTTACGAAGCTGTCCACAGGGGCCGCCTTTTGTATGGCGCGGCAAAAAGCCAGCAAAATTTCTGGTGAGCCAAATTCCAGTGCTTGTACTATATCAGTTCGCTTTTCATTCCAAGAGGGCAGCGCCGGAAAGCCCAACCCCTCAAATATCTTAGCAGCGAAGACGGCTCCCTTCAAGCTGCCGCAAACTACCTGGGGAGCCATAAACAGGCCTTGAGCCATTTTAGAGGTGAGGCCCAAGCCAGGTCCAACCTCCCGGCCCAAGCCCGGAGCGGACAGACGTATGGCCGCCATCTCTACAAATTCTTCCTTACCGGCTATATAGCCGCCTACGGGGGCCAAGCCTCCGCCGGGGTTTTTTATGAGGGAACCGACTACCAGATCGGCCCCTGCCTCAATAGGCTCAACATCCTCAACAAATTCACCATAACAATTATCCACCAGGCAGATAACATTAGGATTAAGGCTTTTTATAAGCTTTATGACCGATCCGATTTCCTCCACAGAAAAGGAAGGCCGCCAGCAATATCCCTTTGATCGTTGTATCAGCGCTATCTTTGTTTTGTGGGTAACTGCCTTTGAGATAGCCTCGTGATCCGGCCTGCCATTGGGCGTCAAGGGAGCTTCCTTATATGATATGCCCTGCTCTATCAACGAGCCCTTGGTCGGGTTGACGCCAATTACGCTCCTTAGGGTATCGTAGGGGCTGCCCACCGCGGAAAGCAGCTCATCTCCGCAATTTAGGTTGGCTGTAAGGGCCACAGTAAGCCCATGTGTGCCTGAAATAATTTGAGGACGTACCAGAGCGGCTTCCGCCTCGAATACATCTTTGTAAATTTCTTCCAATACGTCTCGGCCCGCGTCATTGTAGCCATAGCCCGTGATATAGTTGAAATGGCTATCCGACAATTTATTTTTCTGCATGGCCCACAGCACCTTGGCCTGATTAAGTTCTCCGGTTTCGTCTATCCGCCGGAATATGACATCCAGCTCAGCCAAGGCCTGGCTGCAATAATTAAGTACCGGCTCTTCAAAACATAAGCCTTTATTGTTGATCTTCATTAGAACTAATGTGCGTATTCAAATTTAAATATTTGATAGGGGCAACGGTAGAAATGGCGTGCTTATAAACCATCTGGAGCTTTCCATCCACTTCGATTAATACTACATAATTATCAAAGCCCTTTATCATGCCCCTGATTTGAAACCCGCTTGTTAAAAAGACAGTAACAGGAATATTCTCCCGCCTGACTTGATTTAAAACCAAATCTTGAAAATTCTTAGCCATTATTTCTCCTCCTTTTCTTACTGCTACTTAGCGCAGCATTTTAATTTTGGCATCCTTTAATAACTTCATTATATTCCGATTTTTCATTTCGTCAACCTTAATCCAACAGCCCTGGGTCTGACCTTTAAACCATGTAAGCTGTCTTTTGGCGAAATGTCTTGTGTCCCGCTTTAATATTTCAACAGCGGCTGCGAGAGAGTATTCGCCTTGTAGAAACCCGACTATTTCCTTATAGCCAAGCCCTTGCATTGATATAAGCTCCGGGCCATAGCCTTTTTCCAACAGCCAGCCTACTTCTTCCACAAGTCCCATATCCATCATTTTGTCCACACGCAGGTCTATTCTCTCGTACAGTCTTTCCCTGTCCATATTAAGTATATAGAAGGCTTCATTATATGCGGATGCCCTTTGCTTCTCTCTTTGATTATGAAGGGAAATCGCCTCTCCGGTCAAATGGAAATACTCTAAAGCGCGGATAACCCGTTTCACATTATTGGGATGGATCGTTTCAGCCGAAACCGGGTCCGCCTGCTTCAGCATGGAATGCAAATAAAGATTGCCCTTTTCCGCCGCAATTCGTATAAGCTCATCGCAATAATCCGGGTCTTTTCCGCAGGATGAAAAATCTGTGCCGTACAGCAGGCCGTTGATATAAAAGCCGGTTCCTCCGGTCAAAATTGGCGTCTTGCCTTTGGAATATATGATCTCCAAGGCCTTCAGGGCCATTTTCTGGAATAGGGCAACTGAGTATTCTTCATCTGGATAAAGCTCGTCTATCAGGTAATGAGGTATGCCATCCATTTCTTCTTTTGTTGGTTTAGCGGTGCCAATATCCATGTACTTGTAAATTTGCATGGAGTCGGCGGAAATGATCTCCCCGCCTATTTCCTTCGCTAATTGGACGGCAAGCTTTGTCTTGCCTGTGGCGGTAGGACCTGCAATGATAATTAACGGAGGTTTTTCTTTCATCACTTCTCCTTCTGATAAAACTGTAGACGAAGTAATATTACTATATTACAATGCTTTAGAAGAAATAGTAAAGATTTAACCTGAATTTGTCAAGAAAAAAGCTTTTTTCTTAGGAGGAAACGCCTTGCGCACAGTTGGGATCATTGCCGAATACAACCCGTTTCATAATGGACATGCTTATCACATAGAAGCCTCGAAGGAAATTACCGGTTCACAGCTGGTGGTGGCGGTAATGAGCGGCAGCTTTGTACAAAGAGGGGAGCCGGCCATTATCGATAAGTACGCCCGTACGTTGATGGCTTTGCGTAACGGCATTGATTTGGTGATAGAATTGCCGGTGAGCTATGCCTTAAGCTCAGCCGAATACTTTGCCAAGGGGGCAGTCTCCTTGCTGACGCGCTGCGGCATTGTGGATTGTCTCTGCTTCGGCTCAGAGCATGGAAGGGTGGAGGAATTAAAAAGAACAGCCTGTTTGCTATCGGATGAAGATAAGCTTTTTAAGAAGCGTATAAATAAGGAGCTGGGAGCGGGAAGGTCCTATCCCGCGGCAAGGGAAAGGGCCGTGTCCGCTGCCGGCGCTTCGGCGGAGCTTTTGCGTTCTCCCAATAACATATTGGGTATAGAATATCTGAAGGCATTGATAAAAACACAGTCTCCCCTGGAGCCTTATACCCTTAGACGCGCGGGAGCCGGGTATAATTCGGTATCCATAGACGAGCATATGCCCTCGGCTTCCGCGATCAGGCAAGCGGTGCTTGGCGGACAGCTTGAAAAGGCCCGACTGGGAATGCCGGAAAGCTGTTATGATATCATGCTCAGGGAGGCGGAGCGGTTCCTCTCCTTTAATGATTTCAGCCTTCTTGTCCATTCAAAACTGATGCGGGAGGACCTAAACTGGCTTTCAGGCATCCTTGACGTAACTGAGGGCTTGGAAAATAAAATAATTAAGGAATCGGAAAGTCATTTTTTATTGGAGGACTTAGCCGCTGCGGTAAAATCCAAACGGTACACCGCCGCCAGGCTGCGCCGGATATTTATGCACATACTGTTAAATATTTCAAAGCAGGAGCTTGAAGAATTTGAAAAAGCAGGAGGCCCCGGGTACGTTCGGGTATTGGGCTTTAGAAAAGAAAGCGCCTTTTTATTAAAGGCGCTTTCGGATAAAAGCTCGTTACCTGTAGTTATAAATTTGAAGGAAGATATAGAAACCCTGGAAGGCTCGGCAAAACGGCAGCTTGAAAAAGAGCTCCTTGCGTCAGATTTGTACTATATTGCCCGAGCAAGCAAAGGCGGCGGAGCAATGGGCAAGGGCGCGGAATACAGGCAGCCGATTGTCATAGTATAAGCCATTTCCTACATGCTCCACAGCTTTTTACAGCTGGTGGAAATTCCCATAGCGCCCGCATCCAAACACCGGAAAGCGTCGGCCTTATCGTTGATAAGACCTCCGGCTATAACCGGCTTTTTATAAATCTCCGATATGCGGCGTATAATGGAGAATACCAAGCCCGGCATTATCTCCACGGCGTCAGGCTCCATAGCCTTGATGGATTTTCTTCCTGTTTCCAGCGACAAGGAATCCAGCATAAAAAGCCTTTGTATGACAGGCAGGTTGATTTCTTTGGAGTATTTTACCAGATTCGTCTTTGTAGTAATGATACCGTCGGGTTCAAATTTTTCCTTCAGGTATTTCAAAGCGTAATAATCCTTGCCTATGCCTTCCAGTAAATCAATATGGACAAAAAGCTTCTTACCGGCGGACCGGGATTTTTGCAGGATTTCTTCCAGCTCGCATATGTTTCCCTTAAGAAGAAATATACCTTCGGCCTGAGATTGAAAGGCTTCGTTCAAATCATCCCTATCCTTTACCGCGGCAATGACCGGGTTCTCTGCCAGCATCCTATAAATAGCACTCATGTTAAACGCCCCTTAGTAATATTATGGTTTCGCCCAGCCGAAGGAACGTTTCACGGCCTCCTGCCAGCCCCCTACCAGCTCCTGCCTGAGAGCGTCTGTTATGGAAGGCTCAAACACCCGGTTTACGCTGACATTTTGCACAATATCCCTTTTATCGGCATAAAAACCAACTGCAAGCCCGGCCAAATACACAGCTCCCTGAGCGGTGGTTTCCACAACGGAGGGCCGAATCACCTGAGCGTCCAGAATATCCGACTGGAACTGCATAAGGAAGTTATTTACCGACGCTCCGCCGTCCACCTTAAGAGCCTTTAAGGGTACCTTCGCGTCGGCCTCCATTGCCTTTATCACATCGTAACTCTGGTAAGCGAGAGATTCTACCGTGGCACGTATGAAATGCTCCTTTTCAACGCCTCTGGTCAGCCCGACTATTATGCCTCTGGCGTATTGATCCCAATAGGGAGCTCCAAGACCTACAAAGGCAGGCACTACATAGCAGCCGTTGCTGTCCGGCACCTTGTTGGCGTAAGCTTCCGTGAAGGCGGCGTTGTCTATCATGCGCAAGCCGTCCCTCAGCCACTGTATGGCGGCGCCGGCTATAAAAACGCTTCCCTCCAGGGCGTATTCCACCTTGCCGTCAAGACCCCAGGCTATGGTGGTAAGCAGGCCGTTTTGAGATTGTACCGCTTTTTCTCCTGTGTTCATAAGGATAAAGCAGCCTGTTCCGTAAGTATTTTTCACCATGCCCGGTTCAAAGCAGCATTGGCCGAACAAAGCCGCCTGCTGATCCCCGGCTATACCGGCGATGGGTATATCGCCGCCTAAAAGGTCGGGGGCCGTTTTGCCGTATACATAGCTTGAAGGCTTCACCTCCGGCAGCATAGACTTGGGTATATTCAATTCCTTTAAAATTTCGTCGTCCCATTCCAAGGTGTGTATATTAAAAAGCATGGTCCTTGCAGCATTGGAATAATCCGTCATATGTATGCTGCCGTTTGTCAGATGCCATAAAAGCCAGGAGTCCACGGTTCCAAACAACAAATTTCCTTTTTCGGCCTCCTCTCTGGCTCCCTCCACATTTTCCAATATCCAGTGTATTTTTGTCGCGGAAAAATACGCGTCTATTATAAGTCCGGTCTTCTCCCGAATGATCTTGTCAAAGCCCTTGGCTTTGAGCGTATCGCAATATCCGGCGGTACGCCGGCATTGCCATACTATGGCGTTATAAACCGGCTTGCCGGTTCTCCTGTCCCAAACTATTGTAGTCTCTCTCTGGTTTGTGATTCCTATAGCCGCTATATCGGAAGCGTCTATATCCAGCCGGGCTTTTGCCTCAGACGCTACGGAAATTTGACTCGACCAAATCTCCATGGGGTCATGCTCTACCCATCCGGATTTGGAAAATATCTGAGTAAATTCCTTTTGGGCCATGCAGCATATATTGCCGGCTTTATCGAACAGAATGCATCTTGAGCTGGTTGTGCCTTGATCTAAAGCCATTAAGTATTTAGCCATAAAATCCCTCCTTAGGTTAATGCCCTGCACGCCACCAGATTTACCCCTGTACCGCAAACATCTTCCGCAAGAATATCGCCGGTATTAACGGTGGGGCTTACCTCAATAGTCTTGACGGATTTGATAAAATCAAATATTTTGTCCTTTGGAATAGGCTTCTCCGTTTTAACCGGAAGCACTCTCAGGCTTCCGTCTTTAACCTTTACGGTGGTGGTTATGGTTCTCACAGGGTTTTCACATTCAGTTTTACCATATTCGGCACCCCTTTTACAACTATGACCTTCTACGGAGGTTACCTTCCCGGCTTCCATTGATACGGATAAACGGCAGCCTAAGGGGCAGCTTATGCAAATTATATTTTTTTTCATGGCATTCCTTACTCCTTCGTTTCAAGCTTAAGAATAATTTTTTTGGTGTTAGGATATTTTGCAAACCATTCCTTTTTTAAAATAAGGGTTTCCATTTCTCCCGGCGTAAGGATGGGCCTCTTCTTATTGATTACCCGGTTTTCATCCAAATAAAGCGCAATACTTGAGTTTTTATATACATCTCCCACCCGGAATCTCAGGCTTAAGCTTTCCTCCATGGAAACAGGATCAATACTTGCCGGTACGCAGTAACGGATACCGCCTGTTGCTTCTATTTCTATTCCTTTTCCGGCCCGGCTGCTTCCCTGTATATATTTGGCGGCGTTCCTGCCTGCCTGTTCGCTTTCCTCCGAAACAAAATCCACAAGGTCGTGGACATGCAGTACATTGCCGCAGGCAAAAACTCCTTCCATGTTGGTTTGCAGGTTGTCTCCCACCAACGGTCCGCCGGTCACCGGGGAAAGCTTTACACCGGCTTCCTTTGAAAGCTCGTTTTCCGGCAGAAGCCCTACGGATAACAATAAGGTGTCGCAGGAAATAGTTTCTTCGGTTTCATAGATTGGCCTGCGGTTTTCGTCCACCCTGGCTGCCTTAACGGCCTCAACTCTTTCCTTTCCAATTATTTCCGTTATCGTATGGGAAAGGCGGAGAGGGATGCCGTAATCGTCAAGGCATTGCACGATATTTCGATTCAGCCCGCCGGAATAAGGCATAAGCTCAATTACAGCCTTTACTCTGGCGCCTTCAAGAGTCATTCGTCTTGCCATTATCAGCCCTATATCTCCGGAGCCAAGTATGACTACCTCCTTGCCCGGCATATATCCTTTGATGTTTACGAAATGCTGGGCAGTACCTGCGGTATAAATGCCCACAGGCCTCCCTCCGGGAATGTTGAGAGCTCCTCTGGGGCGCTCTCTGCAGCCCATAGCCAGAATTACTGCTTTGGCCTCCAGCTCAAGCAGGCCTTGGCCGCTGCTGGCTATTATTTTTTTATCAGGGCTTATGGAAAGCACCATTGTGTTGAGCCTATATGGAATGGCCGCCTCCATAACCTTGTTTATATACCGGCCGGCGTATTCCGGGCCGGTTAATTCTTCCTTAAAGGTATGGAGGCCAAAGCCGTTGTGAATGCATTGATTTAATATGCCTCCCAGGCTTTCCTCTCTTTCTAAAATAATTATATCCTCTATACCCGCTTCTCTGGCGGCAACCGCCGCCGCCAAGCCCGCGGGGCCTCCGCCTATAACGGCAAGATCCACTTGCATGTATGTTTCCTCCTTCTCTTCGTCATTGCGGGCGTTACCGCCTCGTCTCGACCCGCAATCCCCCTTGGATAACCCGAAAGCGTATTCCCGGCTCGTAATGTTAAATAGTCGCCTTGTTTTTTTCAATAAGCAACCGGGTGTTCCCGCCGAACTTTGTCACCTGGTCAATAGGTATGCCCAGCTCTTCGGAAACTATATCCAAGACTCTCATAGAGCAAAAGCCTGCTTGGCAGCGGCCCATTCCCATACGAGTCCGACGCTTGACAGCGTCCAGGTTTTTTGCCCCCAGAGGAGCCCGCATAGCGTCCAGTATCTCGCCCTTGGTCACCGTTTCGCATCGGCAGACTATCTGGCCGTAATCGGGGCTTTTTGCTATCAATGCTTTGCGCTCATCAGTCGACATATGCCTAAATCGCGGTATTCCTTTGCGGCGGGGCTTGAAGCTTTCGTTTTTATCAGCGGCCGTCATTTCGGCTGCCAGCCCGGCTACATGCTTTGCTATGGCTGGGGCGCTGGTCAAGCCGGGGGATTCAATTCCGCTCACATTTATGAGCCCTTTCACGTCCTCGGCCTCGCCTATTATGAAGTCGTCGGTAATACTATGTGCTCTAAGCCCCGCGAAGGCGGTAATTATTTTGGAAAGAGGCAGACCGCCAGTATAAAGCCCGCTTTTTGCCAAAACCTCCTCAAGGCCTTCTCTGGTTGTCGCCACATTGGCTTTATCCTCAATATCCGTTGAGGTAGGCCCGGCCAGCAGGTTGCCGTCCACCGTAGGCGAAAGAAGCACGCCTTTTCCCATTTTAGTGGGCAATTGAAAGAGGGTATGGCCCACTAAGGCTCCTTCCGTTTTATCAAATAAGCAATATTCTCCTTTTCGAGGGATGATTTTTATTTTATTTTCACTAAGCCAATTATTCACCTGATCGGAAAACAGCCCGGCGGCGTTTATTAAAATTTTTGTATTAAATTCCCCCAGGCCGGTTTTCAGCAAAAAGCCGTCCTTGGTTTTAACCGCGTTTTCAACAGGGCATTCAAACAGAAATTCAACACCGTTTTCCGCCGCGTTTTCCGCGAAGGCTATGGTCATTTCATAGGGGCATACTATTCCGCCGGAGGGCGCGAACAAAGCGCCAATAGCCTTCTTACCCATGTTTGGCTCAAGTCTTAAAAGCTCATCCCTTCCTATGATTTTCAAATCATTCAACCCGTTGTTTTCACCCTGGGTCTTTAACTCTTCGAGCTTGGGCAATTCATCGGAGCTAAACGCTGCCACGATGGATCCGCAGCGCTTGAAGGGAAAATCCAATTCTTCGGAAAGCGCGTCGAACATTTTTTGACCTGCTATATTGTACCTTGCCTTAAGGCTGTCCGGCTCGGCGTCAAAGCCGGCGTGAACAATTCCGCTGTTGGCCTTGGAGGTTCCCGAAGCCACGTCCGTTTCCTTTTCCAAAACTAAAATTTTAAGCTTAAAACGGGAAAGCTCCCTTGCGATAGCGGAGCCTATTACTCCGGCCCCTATTATTGCTACATCATACATATGCTCATCTCCTAATAAATACAAAAAAATCGTAATAACCGGAGGAGTCACCCACCGGAATTACGATTCTCATATCTCAGAATTATATTCAGTTGTGTTTCGAACGGTGAAGTTTTTTGAACGATATACTGCACCGCGCGAGGTTACAGTTAAATTATATAATGAATTTAGCTTTTGTCAATGCTTATTGTTTTGTAGGGGCGGCATTCTGCCGCCAGCATAACGTCTGCATACAGATTACGGGTGACCGCCCCGGATAATGATTGATTGTCTGATACGCCTTTGATATAATAGGTATAGTTAATGAAATCGCACTAAAAATAACTGTCTGAAAGGAGCATCTAAAAATGGCCGATAGCATTCTGACAAAAAGTGATTATCAGAATTTGTTGTTGTTCAGTCAAGATGTTCTTTCATTGAATAGCAAGTTTTTAGATGGTGTATTGCAGATGATTAAGAAATACTTCGGTTGGAATCTTTCGTTATATTATGTGCTGGATAAAATGGACATTACTACTAAACCAGTTTTAAGAATAATAGAAAGCCAAGGACTTGATCAACATTTTTTGGATAAATGTAAAAATGTTTATGATAATGATACAATACTATATGATATTATCCAAAATCATCGCATTTCTAATACATGGAGTGGAATATTTTACACTCATAATATGATGACACAAGAAGAGTATTCAAAAACCGGTTATTTTAGCTTATTGTCCGAATATGATATATATTATACAGCTGTTATGTCTGTTAGCACTATGCCTGAAATTCGTATCAATTTATTTAAAACGCGGAAAGAAGGGCCCTTCACTAAGCAAGAAATGAAACAGCTAAACGAAATACGAAAGATATTAATGCAAATATCAAAACATCATATATATCGATGCGATACGGAAAACACTTTGCATGCCATTGATCAAATATTTGATGAACAGAATATTGGCCGTTTAATCATTGATTCGTCTTTAATATTTTTCGATTATAATGAACAATTTTTTAGAATGGTTTCGAAATTTTGCACAAACAAGAGTATTAATGAAATACTTAAAGAATTTATTTCCATAATAGAAAACAATCAAAATACGCGGCTGACAGCAATATATGAAAAAATCAGTTTTCCGTATAAGGAATATGATATTACAGTGTACCCTAACGCCAATATTAGCAGTGACGTAATTAGATGGCAATACTATTTATGTATCGTTCAGCCTCAAAATAATTATACTCAGCAGAAAAAAGTTATAAACAAATATAATCTAACAAGCCGTGAATGCCAAGTGTTATCACTTTTATCCGAAGGGTGCGCAAATAAAGAAATATCTGCAAGACTATCTATTAGCACCCATACAGTAAAAGCGCATGTATCCAGTCTTTTTATGAAGCTAAATGTTGATAGCCGCTCTTCCACAATTGCGCTGATAAACAAGGAACCAACGCTTAAGTTTTATATTGAGAGACAGAACTCCTGACGCGAAAGCTGCGCCAGGAGTTCTGTCCATTATTGATTCATATCAGGAGTTAAATTTTTTGGCGATATCGCAGCCCAAAGACCAACCATAAGAAAGCATTGGCTGATAGCCGCCGGGAGCATCGCAGCCAGTGGCAGCAAAGTACAGGCCATCAATAACATTGTGATGGTTTTCAGGGAACAGGAGGTACCTCCTGAAATATGTTTTCAGCCCTCCGATCGCCCCGGCTGGCGCACCTGTGTATCTAACATTTGTAAGTGGAGTAGAAACCTCCATTTCTTCAATATGCTCTCTGATTCCAGGGAAACTGATTTCGGCTTTTTCTATTATACTTTCAGCAAGGTCATACTTTTTCTTAAAATATTGATCGGTCGGTGTCGTTAACCATTCCTCCGACGGACTAAAGGAGACAATGTCAATCAGTGATTTCCCATCGCTTCTTGGGTCCACGGGATCGCGAGTTGTAATCGTAAGGAAATCAGATTTTTCAAGGTCGAATATCCATATATTGGTATCCTTAATTCCAATTTGCTCACATGGACAATCAAGTGCAATGTATACGACAGCTGTGCCGCGGCCCAAAGCAGTGCCTTTATAATCTTCAAACGCCTTTGCCGGAACATGTTCTTTCTCGATAAATTCTCCGAAAGTAACCAGCGGTGAAACATTGGAAATAATGCGTTTTGCATGAAATACATCGCCATTCTCAGTCACTGCCCCACTGACTGCGCCATTGTCGACCAAAATTTTCTTTACTGGGCTATTATATCGAACCTCGCCGCCATCTTCCAAAAACTTATTTACAAGTGCTGTAGACTGTGCTTGGGAGCCACCCTTTATATGTAATGGCATATATTCAAAATAGTAGTATTGCCATACAAGGATGTCCAAAAAATCCACATCGGTCACCGGCCCTGAATAAGAACCAACTGCTGAGACAGCGAGCATCAGGATTGGATTTTTAAAGAAGGAGGAAAGAACACTCGTGGCTTTTTGAAACGCATATTTAAAGAATGTGGGATATTTCTCAGGGCTCGCTTCATTATCAAATTTAGAATATATGTCAATCAGATTAAAGTCTGATTGGAACATGGCTTCAAATTCACTCCAACACTTCCATGCCATGTCAAAATAGTCATCAATCGCGTTGCTTTCTTCGGGAAATACTTTTTTAAGAGCAGCGATAACATTTACCCGGCCCGTGGGTATAACAAAATCACATTTCCCGATTGCGATAAATCTTATTACATTGGGCAGTTCAAGGTAATCCATCTTGTCTGTAACGCCGATTTCGTCAAAAATCTTGCGCAATGGGCCGGGGTGATCTGCGGTGCCAAAGCCACTGAGATGGTGTAGGGATCCCTCAAATTCATAGTCACCTCTACGAAATGTAGTCGCATAGCCGCCCGGTACATTGTGCTGCTCTAAAAGCAGCGTCTTCATGCCGCCTCTGGCAAGACCGCAAGCAGTAGAAAGTCCGCCGTTTCCAGCGCCTATAACAATTGCGTCATACTCATACATAATACACATACTCCTTATCAATTTTCAATTAAGAACAGATATCGCAACGCTTATCTTATAATTGCAAGATCGCTGAGAGGATAGGATGCGCAAGAGTGAATATACCCAGATTTTCTATCCGATTCTCTAACCAGGGTAGTGGAAGGTTGAAAGACCTTTCCTTCGGTCAACTTAACTCTGCATAAACTGCATTCACCTGCACGGCAGAGATTCTTTTGGAAAATACCTACGCGTTCCAGGGAAACAAGTAGAGATTCACCCGCACGCGCGGGAATGCTGCTCCCATCGTTCAACTGCATGGTAAAAATGGTGGTGGGAGATACACCCGAAGGCCAGGCAGGATCTTGTGAAATATTTTCTGGCTGTGCGACCACCTCTTGCCTTATACGCTTTTGAGGAACATTTAGTTTTTTTAGCTCAGGGATACAGAAGTTATACATTTGAGTAGGACCACAGATATAAAACATGCAATGATCCGTATCAATTCCCAGTTTTTTAAGTAATTCGGCATCAATGAACCCGCTCAATCCATTCCAGCCCTCCGCTGGGTCAGAGATAACCAGAGAAAACTTGAAGTTACTGAAGCGTTCCGACCTCGATTGCAGTTCGTCGAGGAAAGGAACATCATTGGGAGTGCTGCAGCCATAGATGAGGTGGATATTTCGATCAAGCCCTTTTTCAGTCACTTCGCGCACCATACTCATAAATGGAGTAATACCGCTTCCTCCGGCAATAAAGACCAGATTCTTTCCATGATAGATGGGGTTGTAGTAGAAATGCCCGGAAGGGCCGGATGATTCTAAAATATCACCAATTTTTATTTGGTTTAAAAGATAGTCCGACACAAATGCATTTGCTTTTCTCTTGATTGTAATTTCATAATAAGCGGTCTGATTCGGGGCGGAGGATATACTGTACGGTCTCCCGATGCGAACGCCATTGATATCTGCCGCTAAATGAATATATTGTCCTGCTTGGAATGGGGGTAAACAGCCATTGACGCGGACAAGCCTAAGACTATCGGCGCTTTCCGACGCCTTGACAATATCCGCCACTTTCAATTCCATCTTACTGGGATGCAATTGCTTTACAGCCTGAGTCCAAACGCCCTTTTGCTCCGAATGATCAACCCCATACTTTCGTGCATTGATAACCTCTTGTTCAATCTCACTATAACGTTCCACTTGAGATAAAATCTTCTTCACCATTGATGGCCTACCTCCTTAAAATTGTGAAAACATAAATAAATCTTGCGCGACAGGATTAATTTAATTTACTAAATTATATATTTTCGTTTTCGCCAAAACAATTGGATAAACTTCGCACTTGGTATTAGGAAAGTATTAACCCTTATTAATACTGATACATTCCGCGCTATTGACTACATAGTGATTTTGCTGTATTATAAACGTGTTTTTAATATTGTGTTCATGAGAATTGAGATATGAACCTTAAGGCGGATGCGCCCTTATTGTTCATATTTTTTTGTTTATTAAGGAGGTGAACATTTTAGGGTGCAAATTGTTTGAAATGGCAGTTGTATAGTCGAAGTAGTTTCACTTAAGAAGAGGAGGATAATATGACAAAGAAACAATCCGTAAGACTTATATGTATTGCGTTGATCCTGGTTTTTGCAGGGTCCTTTGCTGCCGGTATGATCAACGGAAGCGGCGGTGATGTAAAGGTAAGAAACATTAATTTTGTAACGGAGGACGGTATCAACCTTCATGCTTTGCTTTATATACCGGACTCAGCCACAGATTCGGCTCCTGCTCCGGCCATTGTTTCCAGCCACGGCTATAATAACACGGCCGAGGTGCAGGGAATAAACTGTGTTGAGCTGTCCCGCAGGGGCTACGTTGTTATAGCCATAGATGCCTATTGGCACGGCCTTTCCGGTGGAACCAGCATCAATGTGGACAACGGCAACGTCGTAGGCGACATGGGAGGCTATGCGGCGCTGCAATACATAGGCTCATTGCCTTTTGTGGATTCCGGCAGAATAGGTATGGTCGGCCATTCCATGGGCTGCGGCGTTATACAGAACGCGGCTCTCCGGGCCTTTCAGAATAACGAAAGCAATTCACAAATCACCGTTCCCAAGGCTCTTCTGCTTACCTCAAACGCCTATAATACAGACCCGGAGGTTAAGGAGCTGGCATACGCCAAGTATCCGGTCAATGTGGGCGTTATATACGGACAATATGATGAATGGGCCGAAAACATGTGGATCACTGTAAAAAAGGGCTCGGAAATAAATATTACTCCAAAGGCTATCGCGGGTATGGGCTTTTCCGGAGCGGAATACGAAACCTATTATAAAGCAGGCATAGACACCCCGCTTACTAGGGAAGAAGCTATTGACGCCGCCAAAGACAACTCCATACGTATTTTGTATTCTCCGCCAATAGATCATCCGCAGGTGCATTTTTCCTCCGCGGCCGCGCGAAATGTTATAGAATTTTTTGACGTCACGTTAAAAGCCGGAACAGAGACTCTCCCTCAGAGTAATCTGGTATGGTACTGGAAGGAAATATTCACTTTTATCGCTATGGTCGGCTTTTTGCTATTTGTGGTTCCTTTTGCCTGCTTGCTGCTTGAGGCTCCGTATTTTAAAGCTATCATTATGTCGGAGCCAAAATCTCCTATCGTTGTTTCCGATTCCAAAAGCAGGCTTCGATATTGGCTTATATTCATACTATGCTTGCTCCCTGCGCCGTTTTTGTTTTACTGGGCGGTGGGCTATCCTATAGACATCGCGGCCATGGGCCGTACGGTTCCTACGGTGCTGCCGGCTAACGGCTACTTTCAGCTTCCCGCCGCCAACGGCCTGGTCATTATAAATGTAATATGCGGCGCTTTTTTACTGATAGTCTTTACTATAACCTACAGGCTTTCGATGGTGAAAAGCGGAGCGGCGTTCAGCGACTTGGGCGTCAAGCTCAAAGGCGGATTGATACTCAGAGCTTTATTGCTGGCTGTAATAACCTTTATTACGACATATATGCTGCTTGTACTTGCCAATTACTTTTTCCTTTCGGATTTCCGGCTGTTTGTATTCAGCTTCAAGACGCTTTCAGCGGCTAAATGGCCTATATTCCTCAAGTATTTGCCCTTTTTTGCCTTCTTTTTCATAATTTCCAGCCTTACGCTTAATTCATTTACAAGGATTCGGGACAGGAAGGAATGGGTCAATATCCTGCTGATAATTATTGCCAGCTGCGGAGGCTATGTGGTATTGTTCCTGCTGGATTACGGCGCTCTGATAACCACCGGAGTAAAGATGTTTCCTTTTGTGCCTTTTCAGGAAGGCAATCTTACCTCCGCGCTGTGCGGCTTGTTCGTATGGAATATGATTTTCATACTGCCGCTGGCTGCTGTGGCCGCCAGACTCTTATTTAAGAAAACAGGCTCGATTTGGCTTGGCGGCTTTATTAATTCCCTGATGGTGACACTGTTTGCTGTTTCTAATACAGTTATATCCACAGGTACTCTGCTGTAAAAATTTCATTTATCGGGATGGCGTACTGTATAGCGGTACGCCATCCTATTTTTTTATGTCATAGGAAGTTGCTTGTTGTTTAGTTCCTTAGGAATGAAATTCATAATTTTTACCTTGATTAAAAGTATTTAAAGGATTACCATAATTAATAATAAAAATTAAGACGGAGCAAAAAAACAATGTTATATTAAAGTAATCAAGCTTCGAAGGAGAATGATAATTTGAATAAAAAACCAAATCAGCCGGAGGCCCCGCGATACAAGACGGATGAAATGCTTCACGATGAGGCCATAAAAAGAATGGAGGAGCATGAGAAGCTTAAGGCGGCGGAAAAGCCTGCTCCGGCTTGGAAGAAGAAAGCGGAAAACTACTGGTACCATTATAAATGGCACACCCTTTTTGGCGCCGTGATGGCAGTAATTCTGGTATTCGTACTGAAGGATATATTTTTTACAACAAGAGCCGACGTTACTGTTTTAATGGTTTCCCGAAAATATTATGACGCCGATGTGATCGAAGCCTTGACGGAGTCAATTGAGATGCATGCAGGCGATTTCAATGGTGACGGTAAAGTATATATTATTATTGATTATATCTACTATCCGCAGAAATCTGGCGGAGAAGAAACGGATGCGCCGGACTCCGGGCAAATCATATCCGGACAGCTGGACTACACTACTGACATTAAGCTGTCCACAGTTATAGCTGCGGGGTCTGATCCCCTATACATTATAGACGACGGAATATACGAGCATTTTCTGCAAATGGCGGCCGGCTATGACAGCGAGGGCAACCCAATGCCAATATCTGAGGATACCGAGTCCATGTTTGTAACTCTGGACGAAATTGCAGGAGCTAAAGGGGATCGGCTGCAATTGTCCGATACCGTTATAGCAAACAGTCCGGTTGGAAGCGGTTTGGAAGACCTGAGCTTTTGCTTGCGGCATAAGACCTCCATGTCCGGCTCCCAAAACGGCTATTATGAATACTGCATGGAGCTGCTTAAGGCTTTTACGGAAGCAACCGCAGCCTAAAGCTAAACGTCTGTTATTTTTGTCGTGTTTACTGTATAATGGCATGGAAAGCGAAAATGGAGGCTTGCTATGTCAATAAGTAAACAGGAGCGTCAAGAAAAAGAGCTTACCCGTTTGGAAATGTTAACCCGGTTTGACGAACAATATTATAATAAAGGTTATTCACTTATCTGTGGTATAGACGAAGCCGGACGGGGCCCTTTGGCCGGACCGGTAGCCGCAGGGGCGGTAATACTGCCCAGAGGCTGCAAAATACTTTACGTAAACGATTCCAAAAAGCTGAGCGAAAAGCGCAGAGAGGAGTTAAGCGAAAGAATAAAAGAAGAAGCTATTGCTTTCAGCGTGGCAATGGTTGATAATCGAAGGATAGATGAAATAAATATCCTCCAAGCCACATATGAAGCCATGAGAAAAGCTGTAGAGTCGTTGAAAGTGAAGCCGGACTTTCTTTTGGTGGACGGAATGGCTTTTCCCGGTTCTCCTGTTTCTATGGAGCCGGTGGTTAAGGGTGACGCGCTAAGCTTTTCCGTAGCTGCTGCCAGTATATTGGCAAAGGTAGCCCGGGATAGGCTTATGCGGGACTACGACGAAGCCTATCCTGAATACGGCTACGCTAAGCACAAGGGTTACGGGACGGCGGCCCATATGGAGGCTATACGTAAATACGGCCCGTCTCCCATACATAGGAAAAGCTTTATTACACGAATATAATTATTTAAGGATGCTAATCAATGTCAAAGAAGGAAAATACAAAAAAGGGAAATTGGGCTGAGGACCTGGCCGCGGAATTTTTGGAGGAAAATGGATATACTATTCTTGAGAGAAAATTCCGATGCAGGCAAAGTGAGATAGATATCATTGCCGGACAGAATGAAACTGTGATTTTTATAGAAGTTAAATACAGGCGCAGCTTACAATACGGCTGGCCCCGGGAAGCCGTAGGCTACCGCAAGCGTCAATCAATTAAGCGGGCCGCGCTTTATTATATATCAGGTCATCCTTCCGAAAATACGGATTATCGCTTTGATGTAATAGAATTATTAGGCTCTCCGGAGCCAACTATTGAACATATCAAAAATGCCTTTGAATGATGGTGAAATATGAAGTTAAACGTAAAAGACGGAGTGCATTATTATACTTTTGATTCATTTGAAAAAACAGGCTTGGTGCGCCATTGCTTCTCAACCCGTATAGGAGGAGTCTCAAAAGGTTGCTATTCCGGCATGAATTTGGGGTTTTCCCGTGGTGATAACCGGGAAAACGTCTGTGAAAATTATCGGCGGCTGGCCGCGGCCGCAGGCTTTGATGAGCATGACATGGTCATGTCAAGCCAATGCCACGGCGTACGCCTGTATAGGGCGGAGGCAAAGGACAGAGGCAAGGGAATATTCAGAGAAAACGATATACGCGAAACAGACGGCTTGGTAACGGATCAAAAAAATGTAGTCCTTACTACCTTCTCGGCGGACTGCGTTCTTTTGTATTTTCTTGACCCGGTGAAAAAGGTTATAGCCTTGTCCCACGCGGGCTGGCGGGGGACGGTACAGGGAATGGCGCGCCTTACCGTTGAAGAAATGCAAAAATACGGCTGCCGCCCCAATGATATATTGGCAGGTATCGGCCCGTCCATCGGAGGCTGCTGCTTTGAGGTGGACAACCCTGTGGCCGAAGCCTTTGAAGCCGCCTTTAATTACTCCGGCCTGTTCATTTCCCGAAGGGAAGACGCTCCCCAAAAGTATTTTATAGACCTTTGGCGGGCCAACGCGGAAATATTGGTTCGCGCCGGGGTTCTGGAAAAAAATATAGAAACAGGCGGCCTTTGTACCATGTGTAACCCTGATATTTTCTATTCCCACCGATTAATGGGTAACGAAAGAGGCTCAATGGTTGCTGTTATGGAGTTAGTATGAAAAGGGAAAACATTATAATAAAGGTTGAAGACGGCAGCATAGCCCAGGAGCTGGATATCCGGCCTGGGGATAAGCTTATGGGTATAAATGGCGATGAGGTGCATGACGTATTTGATTACCGGTACCGGATACAGGAAGAATATCTGGAGGTGCTGATACAAAAGCCGGATGGAGAAGAATGGCTGCTGGAGATTGAGAAGGACGAGGAGGAGGATTTGGGGCTTGTTTTCGACAGTGGATTGATGGACAAGGCTGCAGCCTGCCGAAACCGCTGCATTTTCTGCTTCATAGACCAGCTGCCTAAGGGAATGAGGAAATCTCTTTATTTTAAGGATGATGATTCCAGGCTTTCCTTTTTGCAAGGAAACTATGTGACCTTGACCAACCTGGACGCAAAGGAGCTTGACCGTATAATTTATTATCATCTTTCTCCGATAAATATCTCTGTCCATACCACCGATGCCGAGCTTAGAAAATTTATGATGAAAAATCCTTCCGCGGGAACCATACTTGAAAGCCTTGATAAAATACACCGGGCGGGTATCGAAATGAATTTTCAGATAGTTCTATGTAAAGGTGTGAATGACGGAGCTCAATTGGATAAAACTATAAAAGACCTGAGCCGTTATCTGCCGAGAGGCCGAAGCCTTTCCGTGGTACCGGTAGGGCTTACCCGCTACAGAGAAAGCCTGTATCCTCTGACGGCCTTTTCAAGGGATGACGCCTTAAGGGTAGTCCGGCAGGTAGAGGACTGGCAGAAAAAATGCCTTAAAAAGCATAATACGCATTTTGTATACGCCTCCGATGAGTTTTATCTTAAAGCGCGTCTCCCATTGCCGGGCCATGAAGCCTATGAGGATTTCCCTCAG
>Ga0153952_1000026_pt1 | contig 33272 bp, 29 predicted proteins | sample TSNJ036MetaG_FD_104746 | JGI IMG/M metagenome (GOLD analysis project Ga0153952, IMG submission 104746) | Attine ant fungus gardens microbial communities from New Jersey, USA - TSNJ036 MetaG | ecosystem: Host-associated > Fungi > Mycelium > Unclassified | place: USA: New Jersey, Wharton State... | reverse complement strand
TGGTGTGCTTGGCAAAGGTATTGAGTGACCCGTCCGTAAACAGCTCAATGGCAAGGGCGATTTCCTGTGCTTCCGACTCGCTCTGCTTTATGAGTTCTTCACGGAAGTCCTGTAAGGTGGGCGGCGTTCCTTGATAATTGCCCTGCTGATAATGGCGGTACACCGAAGCGGTACAGCGGTCAATGATGGATTTCTGCTTTGCTCCCAGACTACTGCCGCCGATGAGCTGTTCGCAGAGGGATAAAATAAACTCCGATTTCAAGATAACGGGGTTTGCACCGTCACCGTAATCGGAGTTCATATCCATAGCGTTGATATGGCTGTTGCTTGTAGCCGAGATGTGAATGACTTCGCCCTGCATAGCGTTCACAAGTGGCGAATACTCCCGCTCTGGGTCTATGATAATTACATCGGCGTTAGGGTCAGTGAGAATGATACTCGTCATTTCCTCCTTTGCGGTAAAGGATTTGCCTGCGCCCGATACGCCCAAGATGAACGAGTTGCCGTTGAGCAGGTGGCGGCGATTGGCGATAATCATATTCTTTGATATAACATTTTGACCGTAATACACGCCGTTTTCGTGGAATATCTCTTGTACCCGAAACGGGATAAAGACCGCAAGGCTCTCCGTTGTCAGCGTTCTCAAAGCATCAATCTTTCTAAGACCAAAGGGCAGAGCCGTATTCAAGCCGTCCATCTGCTGATATTTCAGCACCGCAAACTGGCACAAGTTCTTTCTGGCTGTGGTAAGCAAAGCTTCGGTGTCGTTGTCGAGCTGCTCCTTGCTGTCGGCGGTATGCACCAACGTCAAAACGGCAAACATCATTCTCTGGTCACGGGTGGTTAAATCGTCCAGAAACTCCTTGCTTTCCTTTCGCTGCTGTTCAAGGTCATAGGGGATAACGGCGGAAAAGTTATTGTTCTGGTTTTGCTTTCGCTGCCAGTTTGTGATGTTGGTTTCCACACCAAGCAGTCGGTTTTCCACCTCACGCACTGCTTCATCGGTGGGAACGGGTACGACATCTACCGACAACATCATATTGCGGTTAAGCTCACAAAGCTCGGCTACCATACTGTCCTTGATATAGGCAGCGTATTCTCTGAGGAAAATCACACGCCCGTATCTGTCACCGATGCGAAAATAATCCTTTTCAAATTCAAAGGTGTCGGGACAGATGAAATCCTTGAAGTCGTGACCCTTTCGCATTGTCTGGGTCATATCAAAGCGGAATGCCGTTTCCTCGCCTGTGCGGTAAAAGTCGTGGAAGATACGCAGCTTTTCCTCCGCATCAAGCTCGGCACACTTTGAGCCGAGCCTTGAAAAATGCCCGATAAGGTCAGTTCCCACACGGGCAAAGTAGCTTCTGGCTTCCTCAATGTTTTTCTTGCAGACCGAAACGGTCACATACTTGTCCTGCACGATAGAATTAGCTCCCGTTGCTTTATCTATCAGCATCTTGTTGTATTCCGTGCGGTACTTATCCAGACCGTCATCATCCATAGGGATTAAAATGGTCTGTTCAAAGTCCGCCTTGTTCAAGCGGCGGTTGTTGATAGTAATTTTCGTGGTCGCACCGCTGTCTAAGCTGTTGAGCAGCTCGGAGTATTCGAGGAACATCGCTTCCTTATCCTCACGGCTTGCCACGGCGTAGTTTATATCCTCAAACTTAAAGGTCTTGGCGTATTTGTTCTTGCCGACAAGGAAAATGCCGTCCTCCCAGATGGTCTTAATCGGGATAACATTTTGCACCGACTTCGGCACAACGAACTTTTCCCTGTCCTGCTTAAACAGATTTTTGAGTGTTTTAGGCATTGTTCTTCATAGCCTCCTTCTCTTGATTTTGGATTGCGCTTTTCAGCGTTTCGTAGTAAAGGTTATCGGGGTTAAACATCAGCTTTTTCGGCATCAGGAACTCCGATTTAATCCACGCCCAGATGAACTGTTCTGCTGTCATACCGTTGTACTTGACAAAGCCCATCAGAGCAAAGGGCGAAGCTCCTAAAATGCACATCCAACTGAGGGTTTCCGTTCCGAACTGCCCACGCAGCAGAAAATACAGACCTACCGCCACGCCGCAGGCAAGGATAGAAAAAACGAACTGTCTAAGCGACAGTCCGAAAAACATTGACTCGGTATAGTTACGGATTTCTTTGTTTATCTTGACTTCCAATGGTTAACACCTCCTTAAAGACCCATCATTTCACGGACAACACGGTCTGCCATTTTGACCGCACCGACTAAGACGAGCATATTGAATACAAGCTCTCCGATATAGCTCCATACCATTGTTACCGCCGCAGCATCGGGGTTGATGGCAGGCGGAGACGCAGCAAAGAGCGAAAATATGATGCAAGCAAGTACGATGATTGCTCCCTCCAGACAAACGGCTGCATAACTCTTAATAAAGCTCTTGCCCACGCTCTGGCTTGGCTCACCTGCAAAGGTGGAGAGGGGAACGGGAGCGATAGCGGTGTAGAAATAGAGCTTAAAAAATCTGCCGTACACCGACATAATCATAATGAAACTGAGTACCGTGATGAACAGACCGCCGATTAAAGTCACCGCCCAAAGTGGGATGCTCGCAAAAAATCCTGTGTTTTCAACTGCGGTTACAATTTCCTGTGGTAATACGGTCTGTGATGCAGAACCAAAGCCTGCTGCGTTCATAATGGTGGAAATTACGCCTTGAACGATGTTAAACAGAGCCATCATCAGCTCAAGCCCGTAAGTGACCGCTCCTTTGGCAAGGGCAAAGCGGATAAAGAGCTTCAGTGCGTGTTCGGGCTTCTTGACCTCTGCAAAACTGCCGCAGGTACGCATCACGCCCACGACAAAAAACAGTACGAGCAGGGCAAGCCCGATAGCCTGTAATGCACCGTGTATATCTACGATGACATTCCAGATACCGCCGCCTTTGAATTGCTCTGGTGACTGCGTAATGAGCTGCCATATTTCAGCTAACTTCTGATTCCAAGTTTCCAGAGCGTTCTCTATATTTTGTACGACCCAATTATCAGACATTCGACCACCTCCTTACGATATTGGATAACGGGAGCGAATCCGCACGGCGGATCTGCTCCCGTTATCTGTGTCTTGTGTCTTTTGCTTTCAGCCAGTAATAAGGGTTAAAATCTCTTTCGCAAACGTAATCACAACGCCGCCTGCAAGGGTCAAAAAGCCGTTTGCTCTTTGTGACGGGTCGTGGGATTTAAGAGAAAGACCAATCTGCACCACGCCAAAGCCGAGCATAATCATACCGACAGCCCGCACCAGACCGAAAATAAAGTCAGACAGGTTATTGACAACGGTAATCGGGTCATTTGCTGCAAAGGCGGTGGTGGAAAAGCAGGTCATACAAAGGACAACCGCTGCATACACGGCAAAGGCTTTCTTGGTTTTACTGCCCATAGGCAGCTTGGCGGTTTCCCTTTTCTCTTTCTTCTTGAAAAGTTCCATAAATAAATCCTCCTTTAGATGTTGAATAGTTCTTCTAAATCCTCATCGGACAGAAGCTCGTAGGAAGTGCTGACAGCTTTCACGCTGATTGCGTTCTTGGGAATATCGCTGTCAAACACGAGGGTTGCGACAGCCTGTGTCGGCTCACCGTGGATATACGACGGTTTACCGCCATCGGCTGTAAGTGAAACATTCGGGTGCTTTAGAATGTCGAACTTGAAATCCATTACGGGAAGCTCGCCACGCACAAAAAGAAGTGCGTAGCGGTTGTCAAGCATACGCACCTCGTCTGGGGTCATAAGCTCCCGCCCCGAAATTTGATAATTTGTTGAATAGTTACCGTTTCGACCAGAACTTTTTCCGTAGGTGTTGGTGTCGATGGTTTCCTTGCCTAAAAGTTCACTCACATACTTGTGCGTACTCTGCTCATTTCCTCCGAGATAGAGGAACTCATCGCAGTTGCCGACAATGCTTTCCCATTGCTTCTCAAACAAAGCCTTTAACTGCGCCAGATTTTGCAGGATGATAGACACCGATACACCTCTGGAACGCATAACCGACAGTATTTTGTCAAAGTCATCGGGGAGCGACACGTTGGCGAACTCGTCCATAATGAAGTGGCAATGCACGGGCAGGCTTCCGCCGTATTTGTGGTCGGCAAGATAGAAAAGCTGCTGAAAGAGCTGCGTGTATAAGATACTGACAAGAAAGTTGAAGCTCGTATCGTTATCTGGTATCAGAGCGAACAGAGCTACTTTCCTTTCTCCCAAACTTGGCAGGTCAAGCTCATCGGTGGCGGTCAAGGAAGCAAGACTCTCCAAATTGAACTTTTCAAGCCTTGCTGCCAGAGTGATTTGAATGCTTTTGAGGGTCTTTGCCGACCCAGAGTGATAATCCCTGTAATACTTGAGAGCGATATGCTCTGGGTTTTCCAGTTCCAGACGGTCAAACAGCTCGTCAAGCGGACTTACATAGCTGTCATCATCCTCACGGACATCACCCGCACGAAGCAGTTCCATAACCATCGGGAAATTTTGCTCGTCTGGCGGTGCTTCATACTTCAAGTAGAATACTAAAGCCAAGAGCAGCATACTCGCCGCCGTATCCCAAAACGGGTCTTGCGACTGTGAGCCTTTGGGCGTGGTGCTTTTGAAAAGGTTGGTTACAAGCCGCTGCACATCGTTATCGTCCCTCAGATACACAAAGGGGTTGTAACAATGGCTGCGGTGCATATTAATAAGGTCAAGGATACGCACCTCATAGCCTTTCTTTTCAAGCAAGCCGCCCACATCTCGAACAATTTCCCCTTTGGGGTCTAAAATTACCATTGAGGTATTGCATTGCATAGCGTTTACCTTGGCAAAGTACCTCGTTTTGCCGCTGCCGCTGCCCCCGCACACCAAAATATTGAGATTTCTTCGGTGTTTTTTCCCGTCCAGACCAATACGGACATTCTGGGTCAGCAGCTTGTTTTCGGACGGGTCTTTATCTCGGTACTTTTTATTCAAGGCACCTGCGTTGCCCCATTTTGCAGAGCCGTGTTCCTCCCGTTTGCGGTAGTTCCTGCGTGTAGAGAGGTAGATGCCGATACCCATACCGTAGCAGAGCAAAAAAATAAGAACAGTCTTTGTACTGTTCTCACACACCGTTATTTGAAACGGATTATTGATTGCTACGGACAGGTTGTTGATTATCTCCATCAGACCGCCGCTGACATAGGGTGCTATCAGCAGGGCAAGCCATACGACAGGAACAATACCGCAGACGGATAGGATTAGGCTCGCCTTATAATCGTTATCGTTCTTCATCACACCTGCACGGTGCTTTTTTGACTTTCTTTGCAGGAGCTTTTGCGACCTTGCCTATCAGCTCATCAACAGGGTCGGTGGGGCGTTCCTCCTGTATCTGCTGAGTACGCAGGGTGTTCAGAGCATTGATAACGATGTTTTTATCATATCTGTCAAGAGCCAGATGATAACGTTCTTCTTTCACGGACAGCACCTCCCATCACCGTTCCTGCTCTTTGGATTTGGCAGGCTTATTCTTTTCAAGACTCTTATACATCTCGCTCTGGATTTCGCCCAGAACATCACGCATCGAGCCAAGCTCACCTTTGAACGCCTGCGAATCCATTTCGGCAAACTCGTCTGGCAGCTTGCCGAAGTTAAAGCCTTTGGTGTCTACGCCGTAACGAGAGCTGACCATATAGGCAACGCAAAAGGATTTGAAGTCGGAAGCATCACGGCTCTCGTTATACTTAAAATCATAGACTGCCGAAGCAACCTCCTTTGACATACTGACAAAGAGCTGTTCCTCAGAAAGCCCCGTCTTAATGAAAATGCTTTGCTGAGAGTTATCATAGAACGCAGCGACCTCAAGGTCATCGACAGGCTGAAATGGTATAGGACTTGCATCAATGAGGGCAGACACAAGCTCACGAATGGATTTCTGTTCTTTTCCCTCCTGCCTGTTTGCTGCCGAGGTCTGGGAAATGTCATAGACCGTTTTGGTGTTATAGGACACCGCCTTTGAGCCGTCATCACGGGTGTACTCCTTGCTCGGCTCAAGGATAACGACCTCCTGCGCTTCCTTATCCACATAGACACGGTTTTCTTTCCATTTGCCCTTTTCTTTGAGCAGGGTAGCTTCGGGCATCTGTGCAGATACAAGAATAGCATTGTTTACAGAATAGCGGTCAAAGCGACCCTGCACATCAAGGTACTGACAGAAGGAATTACCGTCAACTGCCATTTCCGAGCAGGTGTTGTCAATCAGCTCGTAGGCTTCCTTTCGCTGTGCCTGCTTCTGAGCCGCCCATTCCTCTTTGTTGAACGGCTTATTGCCGCCGCTGAATACATCATAGATACTCATAACTGTTTACCTCGTTTCCTTTGATTTTTTGGGTTTCTTTCGTTTAGCAGGCTGTCTATGCTCGGTCTTTCCAACCGCACTCTTAGCCCTGTCGGAAGCAGAGCTTCTGTCCTGGGCGGGAGTGCTGTCTTGTTCCTGCTCCTTACGGCTTGCCTTGATTTCCCGCAGTTCCTTTTTGACCGAGGTTTTATCCTTAGTCATAATAGCCCCCTCTGCGGACTTGCTTGGCTTCTCGGATAAAGGCTCGGACGGAGGGGCTTTTTCTGTCTTTGCCACCGAGGGGTTTGGGGCGTTTTCCTCCTTTTGGGTAGGCTTTCCCATAAGCGCATCAAGCAGCTTGTCTTTCTCCGCTTTGTCGGGGTTTGTGATTTCCGGCTCTGCCATATCGGTCTTGCCGTCCTTGCTTTTCTCGGCTTCGGTCACGATGGAAGCGGTATCCACCGATGCAAGCTCAAAGCGTTCCACAATACGGCTGATTTTTGATGCGTCCTCGGCACGGGCAATCACATCAACCTGTGCATCGGGGTCTTTGTTCTTGCGGTCTGTCAGAACGCAGTAGAGAACACCGTACTTTTTCGCTTCCTGCGTGAACTTTTTTAAGTCACCGTTTTTCACGGTAAAGACTTTCAGCTCCTTGCCAGAGCGAAGCATGGAGGTGAGCCGTGCCTTGCCTTTGGTTTTCTTTTCTTCCTTGAGAATGGAATACAGCAGGATAGCGATATTTTTCGCTCCCGCACCTGTAATTTTTGCGGCAACCTCAAAGCCCTCCAAGCTCATTCGGATAATTTGTTCTGCCGCCTCGCCGCCTGTGTTCATTCTTCATCAGCTCCTTTCTTCGCTGTTCGTTTTCATCTGCCCGTATGGTCTGTAATTTCTCTTTGAGAGTGCCGCTACGGGCGGCGATACCCTCGCATAATCTGACCTCCTTTCGGATTACACTCAGCCGCTTTGAAATATCGGACAGCTCGGTTTTGACCGCCGCTTTTTCCGCACCGTCTTTCAGCTTGCGGTTTTTGGAATAAAGACCTTTGCGTTTTAACAGCAGCCCTGCCATTTCCGTTTCCAAAGAGCCTTTATATGAGCCGAGCTGCTCTGCCGTATCAATCTTGTTATTGCAAAGCAGTCTTGTTTCTTTGGTGATGGCTTCCATTTTCATGAGGTCATCTTTCAGTAGATGATGAAGCCGTGCGTAATTCTGTTTTTTGCCTTTGGGAAGAATACCGAGCTTATAACAATAATGCAGGTACAGACCACGCAAGCCGCCGATTTTCTTAGCCGCCCCAATCGACCCTTTCAGCCGATAGACCTTTAGCTGCTTTATCGGCTCGGCAAACTTAGAAAACTTTACGGCGTAGGAGTTTTCGCTGATACGCTCCAGTATCCGCTCGTTGGTGTAATCCTCACCGAGCTTGTAGAGCCGTTTAGGTCTTTGCCACCCTTTGCCGATAATCGTCCAGTATTTGCGGTTGGGGTCAAAGCTGCATCGGTAGCCCATCTCCGCCATAAGGTGGTCAAAGTCTTTGACGGTAAAGGATTTACTGATTGCCTCGTCCACTGCCTGCCGTGCCACATTATCTCTGGTGGGCAGTCCGTTCTTCTCCGCCATATATAGAGCGTAGGGTTTCTTCCTGCCGTTTGGCTTTTCAATGACGGACAATGAATACTCACGGCATAATTCATCGGAACGATGACGGAGCAGCCGCAGGTTGGCTTTGTTGTCGTGGTAGTGCTTGCCGTCCATAAAGGAAACGGAATTGACAACAAAGTGATTGTGCAGGCATTCCGTGTTGAGGTGGGTAGCGACTATCACTTGAAACCGTTCGCCCCACATCTTCTCGGCAAGCTTCACGCCCACCTCGTGTGCCTGCTCTGGCGTGACCTCGCCGTGCCTAAAGCTCTGGTAGCCGTGGTAGCAGACAATCTCGCTCTGGTCATTAAACTGCTTTTTGGCAATCATCATTTCCTGCCTTGCGGTAGCGGGGTCGCAATTTACTCCAGATACAAAAAACTGCTTCTCGGTCTTTGCATCGTTGGTGGCGTATTTCATCACATCGCCCAGAGCCTGCAAGTCGGCTTCGGTGTATTTAGGGTTGGCGGTCTTTTCTGGATTTTCAGCGTAGTCAATCGGGTGGTCAAGCCTGCCACGCACATCCCAGATTTCGCAGACCGCCATTACGATGCCTTTGTGGGAAGCAGATATTTTTTGCGAATGTCAATTTGAAACTCGTGCCATTTCCCCGCTTCCTCTTTTAGCATGGGGGTATCGACAAAGTTCAGAGCATTCGCCTTGACCGCAAGCTGATTGATACGGTTGCCGATTGCCGACAGCTCACGCATCATTTTATAAAACTCTGGGTCGGGCTTCTCACAAAGACGGTAGCCCTTTATCATATCTCGCAGGAAGGCTTCTTTGGAGCGACCCGATTTCCTAACGAGAGTATAAAACTGTTCCGCTTCCTCATCGGTTAAGCGGAACAGTATCTGCACATTTCTTGTTCGCACATTCTTACAGCTCCTTTCTATAACGGGGTATTAGGGGTTGCCCCCTAACAAGCGAATTTGGTTAGCCAAATTCAGTGCTTGGTAAGACATTATCTTAATCCTCATCCTCACACATACAGCAGCCACATACAGGGCAGCAGTACGCACATTCCGAGCAGCAATCGTCCTCAAAAGACTCGTCATTTTCTTCACAACCGTCCTCATAAGAGTCGTTAATTACAGCTTCGCCGCAGACAAAATCCTCATCGGAAAAGTCGATAAGGTCGGTGTCAAAAAGGACGATTTCGGTCTTTTCCCGTGCCTGTTCAGGGCTGTCAGCATAGATAGAAACAGTCTTTTCATAGTGGGCGGTAAGGGTTACATCATACTTTTTCATTGGGTTTTCCTCGCTTTCAGCATTAAATTTAATTTGGTTTCGGTGGTTGGCGGGCAAAAACCTGTCAGACAATCAACGGGCATCACTCCTTTCACGGTGGGGTTTTGTCTGCTCCATTCCCAGAAAAGACAACAAAAAATCGTTGAAGTCCTTGCCGACAGGCGGCGGGTCATCAACAATTTCATAGTCTTTTTCAAGCAGGACTTTCAAGGTTTCGGTACATAGCCTGCCTGTTCTGTCGTTATCCAGATGCAGATAAATGGTCTTGATTTGCGGGTTTGCTTTCAAAAAGGTCGTGAGGGCAATGGGGATTTTGCTCTCGCTGATTTCCTTTTTCGGCTGATACACGCCCGACAGGGAAAGCAGATTTTCCGTGTAATATGCCTTGCCCTCGCATTTCAGATAGGTGGCATAGGAGAGCAGGTCAACGGCAGACTCAAACAGATGCACCGAGATGGCGGTCTGGTCGGTCAGCAGACGAAAGGAATACCGTTTGTCGCTACCTGTGGCATCACGCTTAAAGCTGCCGCTTGTGCTTCGCAGGGCGGCGTATCTGGGCGTTCCGTCCTCACTCTTGCCGACAAAAACAGCGTTGTGGTAGTCGGCACTTTCATAGATAATGCCCTCGGCAACGCAGTCCAAAATGAGCTGATAGTCAATACCACGCCCGAAAAGATACTGCAAAACTCTGTCACAATCCTTATTTTTCGGCGGCAGGAGCAGGGGTTTCGGCTCATCTTTCTTAGGAGCAGAGGGCAGCGGCTTCCAGTCGGTGGTCTTGCCTGTGAGGGCTTCTACCGCTTCGACAAAGCTGTAATCCTTAACCTTGATGAGATAGTCCAGAGCGGAAATACCGCCGAAACCTCTCGACCACCAATACCATTTGCCATTGGAAATCTTCAAGCTGTCGTGTTCTTTGGTGCAGTAGACATTGCCTGCCACACGCTGTAGGTTGCTTGGTTCGTAAGTTTGCAGGTATGACAGCAAGTCCATTTGCCGTGCCTGCTCAATCACCGCAGGGTCAAGCTGTACATATCCCGTGCTTGTTCGCATTTGGTTTATCACCTCCAGAAATAGAAATAGCCGACTGGCTGTTACACCAATCGACTATGTAGACCTCTATTACTCATCTATTCTTTGTGTTCATGGTAAACACCATGAATATCATATTCATCAATGCTTTCAAATACTTTAGGAGTGCCATACACTCCAAACTGCGGATAAAGTCTAATAGCCCCCTCATCTTCATAGAAAGTGCTGTGGGAGCTTTCTTGATACGCAACTTTGATAAGCAAACTCTTGAGTTGAAACGTGATGCGATATCTTGCCGCATCTTGATTAAACGGAATATCTTTATCTTTTATAATGAGTCCGCCATGTGTTTGCCGCCACTCAATCGTCGTGATATCCTTACAAAATGCCAAATCAACGAAAACTCCATCTGGTATTTCCCCAGAATTCAGCATTTCAAAGTGTTCAGATGGCACGAGATGCTTATAATTTGTTGCAGAATTCAGCATTATTATATTCTTGAATGCCCACTTTGCAAATGTATTATGGTGTTCCTTCAAATGAGCTAATTCGCTATCTAATTCGTTCGCATTCATGAGATTTATAATGTGGTTTTGGCAATCGCCCTCTAATTGACTCATCCAACCGTTGTTGCAAGTCGTGCAAACTAATCCGTTTACCAACTTAGAAAAAACGTGATTTCGGTTCGATACTGGCATGCCTGCAAATGTGGCATGAGTCATTGTAACATCTTTATCATAAATTCCGAGTTCTTTCAAAAGCCATTGTGCGAAGATATGTTCTTTGCTTAAATCGGAATTTCCACAAAAAACACATTTGCGTTTAGTAGTCATAGTATATCTCCCGTATCCTCATTTTAGAGCGAAAAGGTAGTCGTTACTTAAATCTTCCCTGTAATTATACAATAGTCTTATAAACTTTTCCATCCAAAATAGCTATGTAAAAACGGCATCAGCTTTTCGCCAATGCCGCTTTTCCTCGGTCAGTCCGTTATAAAATCCCTGCTTTTTTGAGGTATCCTACGCTGTCATAGCACCCTCTGAAATAGATTGCTTCCGACTCCATATCCCAGAGCTTATTCCGCAGGGATAGGACTTCTATCAGAGCCTTGCACTCCTGCTCGGATAAATCGTTTGCTTTCTCTGTATCGAGTGCCGCCATAACTTTGGGATACTGGCTGTAAAGACTCTCAATTTTATCTTTGACAGCACGGTATTCTGGATTGCTCTCGGACAGCTTTGATATAACCGAGCTTAGATATTCCTCAAAAATATTGCTATGAATATCGACAAAAGTTTCAAATCTAAAATCGTCAGACACTTTTTTTCACCTCCGCTATTCGCTTATTCTCATCAATTATACTGCCCAAAAAAGCGCAATTCAAATATGCAAACAGGATTATCGCTCCCGATTTGCACATTTTTTCTCTGGCGGCTCATCGCCTTGCTCTGGCTCGGTGTCAATAACAGACGGGTCTTTCTCGTCAAGATTAAGCTCAATATTGAGAGCGTTTAGCCTGTCGGTCTTTTCTTTCAGCTCATCTTCATAGGGAAAAGGCTTTTTAACCTCAACCTTTGCGTTTTCAAGCTGTGCGATAGTTTCCGTCCTCTGGGTCTTTTCAATCTCTAAATCCGTAGAAATCCTTGACAGGACATTTTCAATTCGGGTCAGATTGCCGAGGGCATCAGAGCCTAAAGATACCTTATGCTTATATGCGCCGCAGAGATTTAAGCGGTATTCAGAGCGCATTGTATCATAAAAAACCTCCATTCTAAAACCACGATAGCTGCCTATTTCGATAGGCTGCGGCGTGGCGTTTTCCTTGCAAAGAGCAAGGAGCATCTGTCCTGCATCAGCCTTTTCGGTGTAGGTCACACCCTTTAAGGTCATCGGGCAGAGCTTATCTTCGCCCTGCGGCTTGTGCTGATTTAACAGGACAACATCTTTTTCATAGCTTGCAATAATGCCGTCATATTCCTTTATCTCTTTCGGATAGTGCTTTAGTATCCTGTCCTCAAGGTCATAGCGTTCACTGAGATAGCTCTGCTTCAGCACACGCAGCTTGGAAACCTGTATATCCAAGTCCATCTTTTCCTTGAAACGGACATCGCCCGTGGCAAGCATCTTGACCTCCGCAAAAGACAGAGCCACCTCGTCCACATCCTCGGCGGAACGGACAGGGCTTTTGCTCGTCATTATCTGGGAGATGAATTTCTGCTTTGACTCCACCAACTGATACAGGTAGGCATCAAAGGTTTGCTCGGTTACATAGCGGTACACCTCAATCTCTGGGAACATATTGCCCTGCCGTTCAATGCGCCCCTGCCGCTGTTCAAGGTCAGACGGACGCCACGGACAATCAAGGTTATGAATGGCAATCAGCCTGTCCTGCACATTTGTACCTGCCCCCATTTTCGAGGTAGAGCCGAACAAGACACGCACCTCGCCGCTGCGGACTTTCGCAAACAACTCCTTTTTCTGGGCATCGGTGGTCGCTTCGTGAATAAAGCGTACCTGCTCGGCAGGGATACCACGCTGTAGGAGTTTCTTACGCATATCGTCATAGACATTGAAGCTGCCGTCATTCTTCGGCGTGGAAAGGTCGCAAAATACAAGCTGCGTTGCTTTGGTATCGGCGTTTTCTTCCCAGATACGATAGATATTATCCACGCAGGCGTTGACCTTGCTGTTTTCATCATCGGGCAGCATCGGGTCAATAATCCTCTGGTCGAGTGCCAGTTTCCGTCCGTCATTTGTGATTTTGAGCATATTGTCGATGTGCGGCTCGACAAGCCTTGCACGGACTTTCTCGGCTCTCTTGGCAAGGGAAGCAACCATATCCCTCTGGATTTCGCTTGGAGAAACCTTGATGTTGTGGTACTTGACCTCTGGCACGGGGAGCTTGAGCATATCGGCGGTCTGAATATCCGCTACCTCACGGAACATCTGCATCAATTCGGGCAGGTTGTAGAACTTGGCAAATCTCGTCTTGGCTCGGTAATTCGTACCCTCTGGGGCAAGCTCCAGAGCCGTGACCGTTTCGCCAAAGGTCGATGCCCAACTGTCAAAATGCTGCAAGCCGTTTTTCATCAGCATACCGTACTGCAAATACCGCTGCACGGAATACAGCTCCACCATTGAATTGGAAACAGGCGTACCCGTAGCGAAAACAACACCACGGTTGCCCGTGATTTCGTCCAAGTAGCGGCATTTCATAAAGAGGTCGGAGCTTTTCTGTGCTTCGGTCTGGGCAATACCGCCGACATTCCGCATCTTCGTGAACAGGTAGAGGTTTTTATAAAAATGGCTCTCGTCAATAAACAGGCGGTCAATGCCAAGCTCCTCAAAGTCGATAACATTGTCTTTCCGCTTGGTGTCGTTGAGCTTTTCGAGCTTCGCCATAATCGCCTTACGGGTTTTCATTAGCTGCTTGACGGTGAACTTCTCGCCATTAGAAGCCTTAATATCGTCTATGCCACGCTCAATATCGTCAAGCTGCTGCTCTAATTGCCTTTGCTGCCGTTCAATGCTCATCGGGATTTTTTCAAACTGGCTGTGTCCGATGATGACCGCATCGTAATCGCCTGTGGCAATCCTGCCGCAGAACTTCTTGCGGTTGCCCGTTTCAAAATCCTGCTTGGTGGTAACGAGAATATTTGCACTCGGATAGAGCCGCAGGTATTCGGAAGCCCACTGACCGACAAGGTGATTCGGTACGACAAACATCGACTTCTGGCAGAGTCCGAGCCGCTTGCTTTCCTGTGCGGCGGCTACCATTTCAAAGGTTTTGCCTGCCCCTACCTTATGAGCAAGGAGGGTGTTGCCGCCGTAAAGGATATGGGCGATAGCGTTTACTTGGTGGGGTCTTAGTGTGATTTCTGGACTGATACCGCCGAAAGTGATATGGCTTCCGTCATATTCACGGGGGCGAACGGAGTTAAAGGTGTCATTATAGAAGCGGACGAGGCGGTTTCTTCGCTCTGGGTCTTTCCATATCCAATCCCCAAACGCCTGCTTGATTTGTTCCTGCTTTGCCTGTGCCGCTGTTGTTTCCTTTTGATTGAATACAGGCTTGCGGTTGCCATGTTCATCCGTCACATAGTCAAAGATACGGGTATCACGCAGGTTAAGGGTATCCTCAATAATGCGGTAGGCGGAAGCCCTTTTTGTGCCGTAGGTGTTTCCCGCCTTGACATTGCCGTAATCGGCATTCTTGTTCTCAATAAACCAATCGCCGTTCATCGGGGTATAGCGTACCTTTATCCGTTCTGCGGCATACTGTGACGGGGTGAGTAGCTCCATAACAAACTGCTGATAATCCTCCTGCGGTATCCAAGTCGCACCCAGACGGACAGCGATTTCGGCGGCGGTAAGGTCTTTCGGGATAACCTGCTTTAACGCTTCCACATTGACCGCAAGCTCTGGGTCTGCCTTTGCCGCCGTTTCTGCAATCGTCAGCTTGACCCGCACATCGCCCGACAAATATTCATCGGCGGCAACATATTGTGCAGGCTCGGTGTTCGGCACTTTGAAGATAACGCCCTGCAAGTCCTCTATGAGTTCCGCCTGCGGCTTGCCTGTGAGCTGTGCCATATAGGGCAGGTCAACACGGGCTTTTTCACCGATGGAGAGAGCCAACGCTTCGCTCGCCGTTTCTACCGAGGTTATCGCTTGGTGCGGCTTGATTGTCCGTTTGGAGAACATATCCGCTTTCCGCTTGAAGTTTCCCTCATCGTCAAGCACCTCTAAAGAGCAGAGCAGGAAGTAGCTCTCGTCCGATGCAAAGGCAAGATAGTTCCCTCGGCTGCCCAATAGCCCGTATTTTTCGGTATAGTCATCATACAGGCGGTTAAGATTTTCCTGCTCGGTGTGTATCAATTCCTCTGGGTAGTCCTCGGTCTGGTATGCTATCAGCTTACGAACGCAGTCACGGATTTCCACAAGTCCCTTGATACGGTTTTCGGCGGTCATTGACACGGTGGCAGGGGTCATACGGTCATTTTCTCGAAAGTAGACCCTACCGTCTACCAGAGCGAAAGAGAAGTTGCGTACATTGGGGTCGGCGGGAATGGATGCATCCTGCCCATCAGAGATTTCGTCAATCTCCGCTTCATACTCTGGGATTTCACCGTCTATCTGCTGCACCGCATCGGAAAGCAGGTCGGCAAGGGGTATATCCTTGTACGCTTTGCAGGCGGAGTCGAAGCCGAAACGGGTGCTTTCCATGACCATATTGCCAAGTATCATTTCGGGATGCTCGACAAAGTAGCTGTTCATTGTGATGCCGTTCTCATCTGTATCAAGATGCACCCAGTCTGGCTCTACATCTATCACACGTTCACGCTTTTGCAGAATGACAATATCGCTTGTGACCTCTGTGCCTGCGTTTGCCCGAAAGATGTTGTCTGGCAAACGGATTGCACCCAAAAGCTCGGCTCTCTGGGCAATATATTTCCGCACCTCTGGACTTGCTTTATCCATCGTACCCTTAGAGGTGATGAACGCCACAACGCCGCCTGCACGAACTTTATCCAGAGCCTTTGCGAAAAAGAAATCGTGTATGAGAAATTTCTGGGAATTGTAGCGGCTGTCATTGACCTTGAAATCCCCGAAAGGCACATTGCCAAGCACCACATCAAAGTGGTCATCTGGCAGCTTGGTTTTCTCAAATCCCTCGACAGCGATATTGGCTTTCTGATAGAGCTGTCTGGCAATCCTGCCTGTGAGGGAGTCAAGCTCCACACCGTGGAGCTTGCAGCCTGCCATACTTTCGGGCAGTAAACCGAAGAAATGACCTGTGCCGCAGGACGGCTCTAAGATGTTGCCCTGCGAAAATCCCATACGGTCAAGCACTTCATACACCGCTTTGATAACGACTGGCGGGGTGTAATAGGCGGTGAGGGTGGACTCCATAGCGGCACGGTATTCCTCATCGGAGAGTACGGATTTCAGCTCTCTGTATTCATTCACCCACGCCGCATTGTTTTCATCAAACGCCGCCGACAAGCCGCCCCAACCGACATAGTTTGAAAGGGATTCCTGTTCTTCGAGCGTGGCAAGTCTGTTTTCGATTTCAAGCTCATGCAGCAGGTTGATTGCCGTCATATTGTTTTTGAACTTCTCCTTTGCACCGCCAACGCCTAAAGCATCATCGGTAATGCGGAAGTTCTGGCGGTCAGCAGAAGCGGCGGCAGGGATAGCAGCCTTTGCTTCTTCGGGCGGTAATTCCTTTTCCTCCTGCTCTAAAAGCCTGTGGATATAGCCGATTTTCTCCACACGATTGATGGGAAAGCCAACATTGCTCTGGAATGTGATGTCACGCATTGATACATCGCCGCTGATTTCGTGGGTGCGTTCAATGATATATCTGCGGTTGTCGATGGTGACTTCCTTGCCGATGAGGTCATCAGCGGATTGCTCTGATTGCGGTGTTTTTCCATCATTATCAAGCTCAATGAGTTTTTCCGCTTTTGGACGATGGGCATACAAGGTCTTTTCAGCATATTCAAAGGTGTCAAAAGCACCTGCTATTGTGGCAGAATTGCCGTTTTTCTCATCGTATCCGTAATGATTAAAATATTTTCCGTTTGGGGCTTGCACAATCGCAATGATTTCACTCCCAGATGAATATCGTGCAACAATTTCTGTTCTTAATTCAGCTTCCTCGGCAGGTGCAAACCATTCATTCTCGGTTGCCATTATCTCGACAAGCAGTTTTTCGTCCTCTGGGGTCAGCTCGCTGTGCTGCGTGAGGAATGGGATAAGCTCATCTCTGCCACGGCGTAGGTCTTCCTGTTCCTCTCCATATAACTGCTCGCCTTTCGGGGACAGGGCATAGTCGTAGAAATTCTTGATGTGGGCAATCAAGTCACCCTCGCCATCGCCAATATCAAAGCGACCCTCATAGTTAAATTCTTCACCGTCAATCGTGGCGGAGATTTTGAAATCGGTCTTGTGATACCAACCGATATACTCCTTGCTTTCACGCTCACGGTGCTGCTTTTCATCCAACACGCCAAGCAGATGATTCCCCAGAGCAAAGGATAAATCTGTATAGCGTGACTTGGCTTCCTCGCCGTATTCTTTGGTGTAAAAAACGGGATGCTCGGAAAAGCCGATAGAAAACACCAAGCTGTCGGGCTTTTTCTCGGTGGGTATTACGGTCTTTTGATTTTCGGTCACAACCACTTTCAAATGGTCGTTTGCAGGGTTTTCACGGAGCTTTTCATCAAAGTCGGCTCGGCTGAACTCCTTGCCGAACAGCGGAAACTCTGGATTTCGCAAAGTAACAGCGTTCTCGTTAAAGTCAGATACCTCGTATTTGTCCGCACCGATATACACCACATCGCCCTCGTTATAGAGATAGCGGAGTGGGTGCAGCTCCAAAAGCTCCTGCCCGAAACGCCACGCATTGCTGCGGCTGTAAACGCTTGTGGTCTTGCCCTGTACCAGAGCAAGGAAGTCAATGAGCTGCTGCACGGTGGCGGGGTCGTTTAGGCGCTGCTCCATCTGCTCGGCGGTCACATCGGCAAGGTCTGTGCGTTCCACATTAGAGAGCAGGTCTTTCTCATATCCGTCCAAGTCACGGATAAAGTCGGAGAGCCGCAAAGATAGAGTATCCCGCTTATCGGCAGGCGGTAGGTCACGACTGGCATCAATAAACCGCTGCCTTGCGATTTTTTGCTCTGTATCAACCTCGTATTGGGGTGCTGATACGCTTTCCAGATATTCGGGATAGTGTTCTTTTTCTTTCGGATTGAGGTAGCGGTCTGCCTTAATCAGCTCATGCAGCCGCTTTTCAACCTCCGTCCATTTCAGTACAAGGTCGTGATTGGTGTGAGTGCCGCCTCGGTCAATGGCGATGCCCTTGCTGTCGTGCCAAGTATGACCACGGCTTCCGTCTGGGAAGATGTGCGTACCGCCGCCCGTACCATATTCTGATTTGAGGAAATTAATATTTTTCTTCTTGTCCTCATACTTCCGAAACTGGCGGTATATGCGGTATTTGCTGTCTACAACATTGCTGCCTTTTTGCAAAACGGAGTCAATATCTTCTTTGGAAATAGAAAAAGCAGAGGATTTTTCGTCCTCTACTTCAGCTATCATTTCAATTTGTTCTTCTGCGGAGGGAAGATTGACCTTGACTTCTTCCTCGGTAGCGATACTTAGCTGTAAATCAGCTCTGTCAGTATCACTTCCTCCGCTTGGCTGCGGATGTTGTTCATCAGCCCGACCCACTGCATCGGGGCTTTCTCTTTCAGCTCCTCCGTCACGCCCTGCTCCTCGGAGAGCTGCTTGCTCAGAAGCTCCAACCTCTGGAGTGCGGTCTGTTCCACTTCGTACAGATGCTTGTTCAGCTTGCCCGATGTCAGCAGATTGAGATAGGTCACTCGCTTGTGCTGCTCCAGATAGCTCCTGTGCATCTGTGCGTATCTGCCAAGCTGAATTTCTGGCTCTGTCGGTAATGTGAGGTCGGGAATAAGGAAATCCCCCTGTTTGGTGTAAGTGATTTCGTGCATTATCATCATTCCTTTCGGGTTGTTTTCTGCCTATATCATAGCGGCTTTGCTCCCTCGGCACAAAGGTGCGATTTTGCCCTTTCTCTGCCATTTGCACATTTCGGATTGTCAGAGAGATTTCGCCCAGAGCCATTTCCGCAATATCGCTTGTGGCGATACCGATAGCGTTGATGGTTACGGGGGTGTTGAAGTTCAAAATATCGGCAAAGTCCTCATTGTCAAAGAACTCGCTCGTATCCACTCCGCATCGGCTCATCAGCATAAAGGCAACGCTGTTTGCCGCCAACCGCTTATAGATGACCTCAACATTGAAATCGTCAAGCTCCTCTAAAAAGCTGTCCTGTGTGCAGTCCTTTAGCTGAGAAAGATAGTCTTGCAGATTATCCTCTATGGCATTTTTTGCCGTTTCCATTAAGACGGAAGCAAGGTCGCTGCCTTCCACATCACCAAACCTGTCGGAGAGCCTTTCGATAACAGCCTGCTCGTACCGCTCATTCATCTGCCATATGGGAACGGGCTTGCTGCCGTAATATCCCTCGTGGGTATCGGAAATATCAAAGTAGTATTTGAGGGTGTTCCTGCGACCCTTTGGGTCAAATACGGCAATACCCTTGCTGTCTTTGTTGACCCAACGCTTAAACCGCTTATTCCAAGTTTCAAGCTCGGTAACGGCGATAGCCTCGGGGCGTTGAGCGTAAATGAGAAGCTGTTCGTCAAAGCGGCATTTATAGTTGCGGCAAGCAGAGGACAAAAAGTTCTGCCACGCCTGCGGATTTTTCGCAACCGTCACGCCCGTTCGCTGATACAGCTCTGTAATTAGCTGATACTTCGCAGCCATTTAAGTTGCACCTCCTTATCGTTCCATTACTTGCTGCCGTGGTTTGGGAATAGAAAACCCGTAGACAGCGGCGATTTCATCGCCAAGCCTACGGGCCATTCTTGTAATGTCAGCACGGGTCGCTGTGCTGTTATACAGCTTCGCCTGCAAGAGTTCTATCTGAGCATCTGTGGCATTTTCCTTGATTGCCCGATACAGATAACGGTTTGTTCCATCGTGGTGAACTGCCGTACACCGTAAATCCCCACGCTTATCTACATACCACTCATTGTAATCGCAGGAGCTGTATAGGCAATCCTTGATATTGCCGCTTTCAATCATCTTGTATCCCGATTTTCTACCGTTCCATAAGCCTAAATCGGCACAAATCAGAATAGGGGTAGAAAGCTGTATATCGAGATTCATACGCTCATCTTCAATATACTCGGCGTTGGTTTCGTGCATCAGAGTATATCTTTCATCTTCGGTCATATGAGGATAATCAGCTTCTAAATCAGACCGCCAATCCTCATAATTCAAGTTCAAGTCGCTCCAGATAATATGCTTATCCTTGCTCATTCGCCGCTACCGCCTAAAAAGGTAATGACCTTGTTTGCCTTGATGCTCTTTTGCAGGTCGTTGATGATTGTGATCTCGGCAATCGTAATGCCCTGCATAGAGAGAATATCGTCCATTGTCATAGCGGCGATGTCCTTTTCATCGGTATATCCCGCTTCAAAAATCTTGTTCAAAACTCGGATAGCCTTTTGATTTACAGCCATATTCGTCCTCCTTATCGTTCATAAGCTTTCTTTTTCGGTGCTTTCGTGGATTGTGGCTCTGTCTGCTTTGGCTCGTAGGAAGCACCATTTTTCTCCATACGCTCGGCAAACTCGCAGATGTGATACAGATAATCGCCAACCTCGGTATGTGCTTCATCTATATACCTGCAAGTGCGTTCGTTTCTTTCGCCCCAAGCCGAAGTGATAATGATTTTCCCGCCGTCTTGGATACGGAACTTTTCGTTGTAGTTTGGGTCAATGAAGCGAATACCACGCTCGGCATTTGCGATATGCTTATCAAGCCATTCGGACACATAGCAAAAGCAATAGAAGTTATAATCGCCCTTTACGGGATTGCACCGAATCAAGTAAGCGTGTTTCTCGGTGTCCACTCGGAAGCCGTATTCGGTGCAGTAGTTTCCCTTAAAGGCACTATCGGAGTGCTTGTCACTAAAGGCTTTCATCGCAGGGCGGTTTTTCAAAAGAACGTATTCATCGGAGCGTAGGGCGTTAATGACCTCATCAAGCTCTGCCTTGAACTCGTCCGTTTTCCATTGCTTGCGGTGGTCGTTCCAAGTGGTAAAGAAGCCGCAGCCAGATTTATCAAAATCTCCACGCAGATACCCGATGCTGCCTGTCTGCCCTTGAAGCTGCATACTCTGGGCATAGGTGTATTTCCATTCTTCCGTTGTGACAGGTCTTATTTCCATATCAGCGTTCCTCCCGACTGTGGGGCTTCTTTGCCTTTTCCTGCTTGTTGATTTTAGAAAGAGCTTCCTTTGCCCAATCGGGCATACGCTCCGGCTTGATTTCGCCAAGCACCTCATAGCGTTCCCATCTGGCTCTGTGACCGTCCGCAAGGCAAGTGCCGAAAACCGCCTGACCTCTGCCGCCAGAAGCACCGTTGCCGCCGTCCGCCAACACAAGCTGATAGGCAGAGTGCTGATACTCGTACCGCTTCGGCTCGGCATCAATCACCACCACCTTACCGATGATGCTCTTGCCCTTGTCATCGGGAATACAGTCTGAGGTAGTGAATGGGGTCATATCAAACTTGAACTTTTCCTGTTCTGCCCGTGTCTGTTCAATCTGCGACTGCACCCGCTGTGTGAAAATCTCCATCGCTTCCAGATAATCGTCTGAAGCAACCATCTCTGTCGGCCACGGTGCTGACAGAGGGTTGTTGTAATCGCAGTAGCAGACCATAAAAGGAGCTTCCTGTGTTTTATCCACGCCGAAAACTACTTCTTTATTGCCTATGAAAATGCTCTGCTCAATCTCGAAAGAGCCGAGCATTCTTTCCTCGTCACTCATCTGCATTGTCCTTTCTTTGTTTTTTCTCTTTCTGCTCGTCCATAATCCTGTGGATACAGACATCGCAGAAAATAATACGACTGTCCTTATATCGGGCATAAGGACAGCTCGTACAATCGTATATCTTCTTACCGCTCACGGTCATCACGATTTTTCGGTGGCATCTGGCGGGTGTCACGCAAATACCGTTTCTCATCACGACAGCGGATATTTAATTCCGCCCGTGCCTGTTCAAGTGTTTTGCGGTATCGCCCCCAATTATAATCCGTTCCGTTTTTGCACATCCAACACACATAGGGGTCTGGTGCATTGGGATTGTGACCGACAACAAATTCCGCACTCCCGATAGTACGGCTCTCGATGATTTCATAGAATTGATTTATGCGTTTTTCTTCATTCATATAACAACACCTCGCTATTGCTTGGAATAATTGCGATAGACCTGTTCCTGTGCCGTCCTGCGTTTCTTTACCTCTGGACTGCTTGCCAGTTCGGGATACTGCGCCTGTAGCTTACGCCGTATCCGACCAACGCTTTCCAGATTAGGAATGCCAAGCGACCTGTAATGCAGCAGCACCGTTTCAAAGGGCAGCTTCGCCACATCGGGCAGACAGGAGCGGCAGACACAAGCGTACAGGGTCATATCGTCATCTCTTGCTTTTTCATTGCGGGTTAAAACAAGCTTCACCCGTTCCTCAATGGTATTTAGATTTTTCATAGCTACCTCCAAAATAGGAAGGGGGCGGCATCTTTCAGCCGCCCCAATCACTCACTTATTCTTTCTGTTACGGATGTTCAGCCAGATTGCCGCACCTACGATAAACACGACAAGCACAATGGCTATAATCATTTTTGCATCCATAGCTTAGTCCTCCTTTTTCTTGCGTTTGAAACCTACAAAGCAGAGCGTTCCCGCACCCACAAGTGAGATAGCCGCAAGGCTTATCCACAAAGCAAAGTTGAAATCATCGCCTGTTTTCGGCGTATCTTTCAGCTCGTTGTGCATCTCTACAATAGTGGTAGAGTCCGTCTTGACGGTAGCCTGCTTGTCGGCAGGCAGGATATATCCTGCGGAAGCGTTGTCGCTGACCTCAGAAATGGTGTATTCGCCAATTCGCAAGCCCTCAATCAAGATTTCGCCGTTTTTGTCGGTTACAAAGGTCTGGTCATATCCGTTTGTACCTGTTACTCGGAACGAGAAGCCCTCAACCTTGCCGTCGGAGGAGGTCTTGACGATTTTAAGAGAGCCTTTCTGTGCGGCGTTGATAAATCCAAAGCCTGCTTCGTTTTCGACAACATAGGTCTTGCCGTTTTCCTCGATGAATACAGGGTACACATTTTCATCAAGCAGGAAGTCCTCTGGAGCTGTTTTCTCACGGACAAGGTATTTTCCGTAGCGCAGCTCGTTCATCTGGTAGATGCCGTCCTCAAGCTCAGTCATATCGCCAAGCAGCTCATCTTCATCGTCAAGCTCGCCGTTACCGTTTGTATCGGCGTAAACCTCAAACACCGCACCAGAGAGCTTGTTGTCGGGATAATCCTTATCCACCTTTGTCAGTTCAATATTGCCCTTGATGAAGTAGTTGACAAACTCTATTTCCACAACCTCATCAACCTCACTGATTGTTACGGCAATTTCTTCTTCGGACAGTACAAAGCCTGTCGGGCTTTCGATTTCACGGATTATCCAAGTGCCATAAGGTACATTTTCAAAAGAAAAGCTGCCGTCCTCGGCAGAGGTGGTAGCTGCTATCGCATTTTCTGCTGTGAACTCGGTTGTGCCAGTCTTAAAGATACCGATGACCGCACCGCCCAGAGCGTTTCCGTCCTCATCGGATTTCTTGCCGCTGACAGAGCCGTAAATGATGTCATTCTCAATGGCTTCTCCCTCGTTGGCTATGATGCGGACGGTAGCCGTGTCCTGTCCTGCGTACTCAAAGTCCACGGGGAACTTCTCATCGCTGATAATATAGGCGGAGCTTGTGGAAAGCTCCTGCACATAGAAGCTACCAATGGGTAAGTCGGCTGTTACCTTGCCCTTGCCGCTTTTATTAATAGAGATAATCTCAATCAGACCGTTAGCAGGGATAATCGTACCGTCCGCCGCCGTCAAGTCCTCTGCGGCATACAAGCCAAAGGTTACATCAAAGATTTCGCCGTTTTTGCCGATGCCATAGGCTTCATCAATCACAAGGCTCTTGATAAGGACAATTTCAACTTTCTGCCTTTCGTTGTAGAAAGAGGTAGCCGTTTCGGTTACGGCAACATTCTGACCTGCGTACACAAGCTCGACGGAATGGATTTCATCGTTCAATACCATACCAAACGGGGCTGTAATTTCCTTGACCTCGTATTTTCCGAGATAGACTTCCTTGCTTTTCGCCGTACCGTCTGTGCCTGTGGTAACGGTATCCACTACCTCGCCTTTAGAAGCTCTCAGCGTTCCGTCCAGAGTGTAGATGTCCTCGGCGGCGGTAATTTCATAGACCGCACCCGCAAGACCACTTACGGCGAAAATCGGCTGATACAAGCCGCCGTTTTCTGATACAGAGCTGAATACCTCGCCAGATTTGGATACTTCAATCGTGCCTTTCTGCGCCATATTGGAGCGGACAACCTCTATCAGCGTAATGCCGCTTTCTTCGGTAGAATCCTCCTGCACCACATCAAAATAGACAGGCTCGGAGTTAAGGACATAGCCGTATGGTGCTTGCACCTCGACCAGTGAATAGCCCTTACCGTATTCCAATTTCTGCGGCGTAATCAATTCGCCGTCCGCCGTGGTATAGAATGTGTCGATAGTCGTAACTTCGGGATAGGTGAAGGTCATCTTCACAAGGTTTCCGTTTGGGTCATAAAGCTGAAAGCCTGCGCCCGCATAGGGAATGGTCTTTCCTGATTCCGCATCTTTCTTGACTACCTTGATATAGCTTTCAAAGTTAGCGTTGTTGATGAGATAGCGGTAGGTGTGACCGTCCTTGCTGATAAACACATCAAAGTCACGCATCAGCTCACGCCCCTCCCAACCAGAGGTCTGACGGACGGTGTAGATGCCGTAAGGCATATCCTTTGTCTGGGCAAAGCCGTTCTCATCGCAGGTCAAAATGTCATGCTCCGCCCCCTTGGCGGCATCATAGCTGCCTGCGGATTTTAGGAACACCTCAAAAACCGCACCTTCTTCGGGCGTTTCAATCTGGGTTTCGCCATTGTCGGTGTGTTTAATGATTGAAATATTGCCCTTGATGACCTGCTCGGTCACATCATTGGCGGTGCTGCTGCGCTCCACCGTATAAAGCTCTGGCTCTGCGCCGACCTTGTGGATAGTCGGGTCAAGCAGGTAGCCCTCGCTTGGGCTTATCTCTCGGATAGTCCAGTCATAGCCGCAAACATAATACTTTGTCGTGAATTGACCGTTTGCATCTGTCGTATAGCTGTCAATCAATTCCTCTCCTTTGAAGATACCGTAGACCGCACCCGCAAGGGAAGCATCGCCCTGTGCCGTTCCTGTTTCCAAATCGGATTTCGTCACGGTCACATTGAACTTTTTGAGGATATTGACAAAGCTGCGGCTCGTCACCTTTTCCCATTCAATCGGTGCTGTCTGGGAAGCGGGAACGACATAGCGGATAGCGGTGTCTACCTCCTCAATGGTGTAGGGAGTGCTGCCGCTGATAAGGACATTTTCAAACTTGGCAACGCCCTGTGCATTGGTGATAGCGTATTCGTTGACAGGCAAGCCGCTGAGAGAAGTACCATAAAGGTGGAATTTCGCACCCTCAACCAGCTTGTCCTCAGAGTTCTTGATAACTTCCAAACTGCCACGCTTTAAGACATTGCTAAAGGTCACGGTAGAAGTGTGACCGCTTACGATAGTGACACGCTGAACGCTCTGCGGCACATAGCGGTCAATGGATTGCTCCGTGACGGTGTAAACGCCCGGCATCAGAGAAATATCCACCGTACCGTCTGATTTCGTGGTGACGGTTTCATTTACGCCGTTGCCAGAGATGTTGAACTTGATGCCAGATACAACACCGTCCTCGGAGGTTTTCTTGATATTGCCTGTGCCGTAGGTTTCGGTGTCGATTTTGAGATAGAAATATACAGGGTCGGAAGCACCCGAAGCCATTGTCTGCATTCCAACGCTGCCCCAGATAAGCATATCACCGCAATTCAGATTGACTTTCTTCTGGGCTGAAATAGTGACAGCCGAAGTAATCATTTTATCACTTGTAAAAGTGTAGCTGTTGCCGCTACGGGAAACAGAGATACCGCTTGCAGAAAAATCGAGGTCGGCAAGGGTATTATTCGTATCCTCGATGGTCAAGCTGTACTTCTGGGTGTCGGGATTATATTTCAGCGTGTAGGTCTGTGCATTGCTCTGGCTTCTCGCCGTGAAGCTCGGAATGGTGTAGTGGCTTGCCATCTGCGACAAAATCCAGTTGTAGCACTTTTCCGCAGGTCTGCCCTGCAAAGATGAATAGTAGGCATTTGCAGGTACACCATTTTTGCTGCTGATAGAAGTAGGGCTTGTTCTAATCTGCTGCTGATATTCCCAGATAATCGCCTGTGTCGCATAAGCATAATCATCGGTATTCGTACCAGACACGGGTGAGGATTTGCCCTCATGCCAACCATACATCAAAGCCATCATAATGCCGAACTGTGCTTCTGTCGGCAGGTTTTGAAAATATGAGCTGTTCGTGCCGTTCTTTGATACATAGGAGTTGCCTGTGGAAAAATCAACGCCCGACTCAATACAATAGACTTGATGCGTTCCGCTGCTATCCGATAACAGGTATTTGCGTTTCGCATTTCCAGACCCATAGGTCGTTTTTGAAATATCTCCATTGCTGCCATAAATAATTACAGGTAAATCTTTTGTACCGTAATAATAGCTTCCATCAGAGCCGACATAGTAATCTCCGAAAGAGGAAGTGCAGGCTTTGCCCTCCTCACTCGTCCACGCAAAGGCGGACATCGGCAAAGCGGTCATAACCATCAGCAGGCAAAGCACCGCCGACATAACACGCTTGCCGTTCTTTTTGAATATACTTTTCATTGGCTGTTAAACCGTCCTTTCTTGATTTTGGGCAATAAAAAATCCCTCTGTTATTTGAACAGAGGGAAATTCGTTTGTGTGTGCTATTACGCAAAAAGGAAGTAGATAGAGTACACGCCGTTTCCTCTTGCTTCGCAGTAGATATTAAAGCTTGTGATTGTATCAATTCCGTATGCGCCGAGATTTTCGACTGTGTGGAATTTGATATAGCTTTCAAGACTCTGCTTTAAGGCTGCGCCTTGACTGTTCTGTGATGCCGTTACGGGATTCCAACTCGCCGCATTGCTCGGTGCGAGGGAGCTATCCAAGCTAAGACCCATTCCTCGCCCGATACTGATACAGTCAGCCTTGATAGTTTCAATATCAAACTCATAGGCATAGGCTGATTTCGGCTTTGTTTCTTCGGGTGTGGACTGTGGCGTTGGTTCTGAGGTTGTTTCCGCAGGCTTTGGGGTTTCCTTTGGAGTGTCGCTCACGGCAGACGGCGTGGCGGGTGCTGTTTTCTCAGAAGCGGGTGGGGTTTGGCTCTCCTTTGGAGCAGTAGCCGCAGACTCGGTGTCCTTTGGCTTGTTTTCCTCCTTTGGCGGCTCGGATACTGCCGCTTGGGGTGCAGCCGTGGTGTCTGTGCTTTCCGCTTCTTCGGGGGCATCACTTTCCTTACTTTCCGAGAAGAAAGGGCTGCTTGTAGCTTCCGCATCGGCGGCTCTCTTGGTTTCCGAAACAAGCTCATCATTCTCTGTGGGAACTGTTGAAACCGTGGAGCATCCGCTTAAAAGCATCAGCAGCACCAGAAGTGCCGCAAATATCTGTTTTCGCATTGTCATCGACCTCCTTTATGGCTTCATTATATGAAAATCCAAAGCAGCCCTCAAAGATGGAAAAGCCTGCTTACAAGCAGATTTGCAGAGATTCTTTTCTCGGATAGTTTTGGCAGTAGTTAGGGGGAGAGGTGTGGAGAGGGGGAAAGCCGCAGATGTGGCTATCCACCGAAACTGCAAATGGGCAGACATCTCCCTTGGTGTGCGGCTATCGTTCGTGGGCTTTGTTGCGTTGCAGGTGTCGGTGGTAATATTCTAACGCCTTGACAACAAAGTCCGCTTCCTGTCCTTTGGGGACAGACTTGGGAATGAGCTTGGTTATCCGCTCGTCACGGAAAACTGGCTTTTCCTTTTGATTTGGCTTTTCTTCCTCCATAATGGACTGGATAACCTCACCCGTGAGCTTTCCGTCCTGCTGAAACTTCTTCATCTTGATTGCCTGTGCCAATGACGGGGTAGCATCGTTATACTCAATAGCTTCAAGCAGAGAGTATTGCTGCTCATCGGATAGATACGAGATTTCCACCGCAGGGCGAAAGGCTATCTGCCGCTCATCGACCATTGAGAGAATTTCGGGTACAAGCTCGGTTAAACAAACATAACGGCGTATTTGCTCACGGCTTTCACCAACTTTGTCGGCAAGTTCTTCATTTGAGCGTGACTTTGACACCATTGGTGTCGAAGTCAAATCACTCCTTTGACCCTGCCTGTTCATAGCTTCAAGCCGCATTTTATACGCAAAGGCTTTCTCACTCGGCAGAATAGTAGACCTTTGCAAATTGCTCTCCACCATTATGATAATGGCTTCGTCACGAGTCAGCTCCTTAATCTCACATTTCAGCGTTTCCAGTCCTGCAAGCTCACAAGCCTTCTTTCGCCTGTGTCCGCTGATAAGCTCATACCGTCTGTCCTCTTTCAGCCGAACAGTCGCAGGGGTCATTACGCCGTTTCTTTTAATGCTCTCGACAAGCTGCTCCATATCCTCATTCATTAAAACCTTGAATGGGTGGTTTGGGAACTCGTCAATCTCTGCAATCGGAACATCTCTGATTTTACTTAACCTTGCTTCCTCACGGCTCTCGTCCGTCTGGAACAGGTCATCGTATGAGGTCAGCTCGATTTTGCTTTCTCTGCTTCTCGCCAATGTCTGCCACCTCCTTTCCGAACTGCTCATAGGCGGCGGCTACCTTACCGCTTTTATCGTAGGCAAAAATGCTCTTGCCCTCTGCGGTAGCTTCCACGGCACGGATAGAATGGGGTATCTCGCTGTCAAAGACCTTGATTTTCTGTCCATATGCGCTTTTCACCGTTGCGGTGATTTCCTTTGAGATATTCGTGCGGGGCATTACCATAGTCATTAAGATACCGTCTATCCGCAGCTTTGGGTTGATTTGCCGTTTTACCATTGATACCGAGCGAAGCAAAAGCTCCAGACCCTTTGCCGAAAGATAGTGGGGCTGTGTCGGAATAATCACGCTGTCAGCCGCCGCCAGAGCATTTATCGTTATCATACCGAGTGAGGGCATACAATCAATCAGCACATAATCATAGTTCTTCCTAACCTCGTTTACATAGGTTTTCAGAACACGCTCACGGCTCATAGCGTTAATAAGCCTTACCTCAAATCCAGATAACTCAATGTTGGAGGGTAGCAGGTCAACGCCCTCGTTATGGTGCAGAATACCTTGCTTGGCATCAAAGGATTTATCCTCTATGATGTTCTGCATCACCGTGGGGAGCGTAACGGGAATATCGTCTGGGCGATTGTAGCCGAGTGCCATTGTGAGATTTGCCTGTGCGTCGGCATCAATGAGCAATACCTTGTTGCCTTGCTGCTTCGCCAGACCTACGCCCAGATTGACCGCCGTGGTAGTCTTTCCGACACCACCTTTTTGGTTGGTCAGAGCTATTACTTTGCAATTTGACATAGATGCGTCCTCCTTTCGCATAGATTTAGCCACCTTGTCAGAGTGGCTATGTAAATGTCCAGAGAACGCAAAAAGCCGCTTACTCTTACGGAAAGAATAAGCGGCTCAGTCGTAACACAACTTATTTAATTGGTGTGGGATTATAAATCATCTTCGTCGTTCTGCCTTAGATGAACTATGCGAGGAAACTTTTCTTCTACATAAAGTGTTCCTTCTTTTAAATGAAGCAATTCTTCGACATCTCTCGGATATAAAGTAATACCATATTGTTTTAACTGCCGCAAAAGGCTTGATGCAGATAAAATATGTTCGTCAATGAGCAAATCAATCGCACCTTGAAATATGTTTTCATTCAAGTAAAACGGGACATCATCGGGTTCTTTTTGTCTCCATCCATTCTTGGAAATTTGACGCATCATATATTGGAATTGATTATCAGAAACAATTCCTAACTGATTGCTACGATATGCCATTGACTGAATGGAGGATTTCCATTTTTTCTTCAACCATTGATAATACTTCAAATCTGTAGGATATGCTTGTACATCATTGCCAAAACTATTTCTTGGCAGTAAAAAAGCACTGGCAAATATATTTGCCTGCCTTTCACGCATTTTAAACTCTTCCTTTGTGACAAGTTCAAGACTTTCGCTCCAAGGGTGTAAGATAATATGCCCCAACTCATGCGCCATATCAAAGCGAATACGCCCTTCAGGTTTAGAACCTTGGTCAACGCATATGAAAAAGACTTCACCATTATTTAATATGGTTCGCTGACTGAAAGCATCAATTTTATCTTCATTTGTGTCAAAGCCTGTAACGATAATTCCATTCTTCTCTAAAGTGAGTTGGAGATTTTGGATAGGTGTATCGCCAAGCCCCCAATGCTCTCTAACGCTGGTCGCTATCTGTTCAATTTCAAATACCATTTTTTCATTTTCAGCATCATCAAACTCGTTATCGTTACCAGTAAAATCAACATTAGGGAGATTTAAAACTGGAAAATCTATATACTCTAATAACACCTCATACATTTTCGCAACAAATTCTAATTTAAGGCTTTGTGTAGTGCGGCTCATTTTTGTAGCACTGGCAAGCGAACGAAAGTAGGTTACTTCGGTTGTTGTTTTACACTCATCTTCTTGCAAAAAAAACTCATAAGGAAAATGTAATGCAGAAGCTATAATACCGCTTTTTTGATAGTCTGGCTTGTTATGATTGTTTTCATATAGTGAGAGGGACTGCTTGCTGATTCCTGTTATTGCAGATAATTCCGTAAGTGTTTTTCCTCGGAATAGTCTTGCGTTTTTAAGCCGTTCACCTCTAAATTCCTTCTTTTCCATAAGGCAATATCTCCTAACCTGTTTTTAGGCTTCTTTCTCAATCTCTTTTAATTCTGGGCGAAGCCCTGCTTTAATACCCAAAATATCACGCACATTTTCGTTTGAGTCCGTCTTGACATCTAAGTTGTCTACTTCCGAATTTGTGAGTCTTGCAAAATCTGGATTTATGTAGCTGTTCAAAGAGGCTTCGGCAATCGTCGAAAAATGTTTGTCAAGAAACTCTAACTTTACATCCAATAATTCACCATTCACTGCATTATAGGAAATCACATAATGGCGATACCCTTCGGATGGGTTCAACATACCTGCAATGATGTCATTGTAATCATTCTCAAGCGTTTCTTCGTCAAACATCTCCATTGGAAATAGTGATTCTTGAACATATTGACCTTCATAATTACCATTCTCTTGAGCAAGCACGGATTGAAGAAAATGTGGGCGTGTGCGGTCTTTCTTTTTGGGAATTGCATGAAGATTGTTTTGGGTTGTTACACTGTAAGTGATTTTGTTTCGATGGTCAGCCAAAAGCCTCCCTTGCCAAGAATACCGCTTAAACGGTATTAGCTTCACTTCGTCAGTAACAACAAAACTACGCAGGTTTTCGTTGATGTAATCACCACGAAGCTGTATAATGGCATTATTAGTTTCCTTATGATGCTCCTGTAAATACTGAGGAATGTCATCTGCAATCGCTTTGTCGATTGCACGAACAATCCTGCGGATAATATTTTCATCAAGAATGATTTCGGTCATATTTTTACCTCCAGACTTTATATCCATATTATCATTTTACATATTAACGAAGATTTGTCAAGTGGTTTTTCAAAAATAATATTTTTCGTCCAACAGCTCTGCTCGGAATATGGAAGATTTCGTCCTTTTTTCTCCTTATATACAAAAGCCGCTTACTCTTAAAAGAGAATAAGCGGCTCAGTCGCAGCACGGTTTAGCTGTAATCAATTTTTATCCTCTTGGTACGGGCGGCTGTGACCTTAAAGATAAGCTCGTCAACGCAGTCCGTATATCTGCCTTGCTGTATGAGCTGATTTTTCAGTTCTACAAGGCTATGTAGCAAAAGGCTTCTCTCTTGGCTATCCAAATATATATGATGCTTTTTATCTCGCATAATCTCTTCCTCCTTACGCTTTCATTATATACACAAGCGGCAGGATACTCAAATGTGCAACTGTTAATCATTTGGTATCTCTCGCAGCTTACGGATTTCCGTATTAAATTTTTGATGTTTTACTGATTTGACTGCAATTCCTATAAAATACTTACTCACAAGAAAATCCAAAAGATACTCTTTTGGAATATGAAACCTCTGGCGGATAAAAAAGTTCTTTAGCTCCTGCTTGCCGCACCACCGTCCAACAGAGTTTTTGCAGTAGCCCGTAAAACTCGCCACCTGCTCGACAGTCATTACGTCTGGCTGTTTTGATAACAGTTTTTCATAATACTGCTGCATATGAATTAAATCCGCTTTAGTGAACACCTCGTCAAAAGACGGAGATTTCTTGCAGCCGTTACCCTTATAAAATCCATCAGGGGCTTTGTACAATTCGGGATAATCATCTCTATCCTGTAGATACTGGATAACATCAGTTGTCTTAATCTTAAAGCGGCGTGTTTTTTTGCCGCTGTCTATGTTGGGTACAAGTCCACTTTCAAGTAAAAACGAACAGGTCTTTTTGCTGATATGACAGATGCGGTACATCTGGTCTTTGGTTATGTATTCGGGATAATTCTGCAATACCTCTTTGCAGTAATTTTCTGTAATCATGGCTTACACCTCTTTGCAATATATTTGGTCAACAGCAGAGATTGGTGTAATAGTTCTCTCTTAATGTTTCTGAGATAGCTCGAAAAGCAAAGTGAAAGAGGGTGCTTAGTTCTCTCCTCAGTTCTCTCCGTTCTCTCCAAGTTCTCTCCTTTTTCCGTTTTCTGAACCGTTTTTAACGACCTATTCGAACTCCCCATTAAAGGGTGTTTTGATGCTGTTTTTGGCTCAGATACCATTGAATAATCGGGTATGACATCTCACTATAAATACCTCCATTTTCGCTTATGTACCACGAGGTGTACCGCATTCGAAATCGAGTGACCGCTTTGGTAACTATACTTGCAAAAACCATTGATTTATCGGCGTTTATCCGCTATAATAGTTCAAGCATAGATGGGGTGTTCTCTCCGTGAGTTCTCTCTTAATGTGGTTTCAGTAATTAAGCGGAAATCGGGAATTTTTCTTTGATTTTGAAGCAAAAATATCTTCCACTTTTAGAGTGGTTTTAGATGCCAAAATCCAGTAAAGTGTGTTGGAAGTACCGCACTCGAAATCTCGTAGGTCGCGTGAGCGGCGCGTGGGTTCGACCCCCACCTCCTCCGCCATGTAGCCGCCAACCTTTAAGGGTTGGCGGCTGCCGCCATTTTAAGCGGCAAAGAGTTTGCAAT
>Ga0153952_1000025_pt1 | contig 33280 bp, 21 predicted proteins | sample TSNJ036MetaG_FD_104746 | JGI IMG/M metagenome (GOLD analysis project Ga0153952, IMG submission 104746) | Attine ant fungus gardens microbial communities from New Jersey, USA - TSNJ036 MetaG | ecosystem: Host-associated > Fungi > Mycelium > Unclassified | place: USA: New Jersey, Wharton State... | reverse complement strand
GGCGGCTACATAAGGCGCCCTGTTTGTCATGCTATTATCAAGGTTCACTTCAGAACTTTTGTTTCATAAGATTTTTTTCAAAAATCTCATTTTACCTATTGACTTTTAATAGTTAGTCTTTTTTTATACCACGCAAAACTGCACGAATAATCGCATTAAAATCCAGTCCCTTTTCACAATGCAGTATCGGCGCAAATCGTATTTCAATATAAATGATATTTTCATCTGCTGCTTGCAATAACACATCATAAGCAGCCATCTCTAGGGTTTCCTCTGTTTGAAGGTGCTTTAAAAGCAATGGAAATGGCTGCAAATATTCATCAAGGCTACTACAAGTGGATTGTATCTTAGCCTTTGCTTTAAAGTTACTTAAGGAAATATCACTTTGATCCATGATAATCCCATTTAACGAATCAATATTGTACGAACCTCCTAAATGGCAGTGCAACTCCACTTTTGGAAGTTTCTTCACAATTTTTGGGTTCAATACTTACCTCCTTTCAGCATAACACCTTCCTTTTATTAGCTTTTAAGCAGCCGTTCGAACGGAATCGGATCACTGCTTTCTATCTGCTTTTGTCTCAATAGAGTCCGCATTTCATTTTTTAATTCGTCATAACCCGGATCGATAGCAAGATTATGCAGTTCATAAGCGTCTTTCTCTAAATCGTAAAGCTCATCTATATCATTTTCATTACAAACGTATTTAGTATTCCCATGAATCACCATTCTGCCAATAATTGTAGTCCCGTAGCCATGCCCGTAGGTTTCGCAAAGCAGACTGTCACGCCAAGGAGCATCTTGATCAAAAGCAAAACGAAGCAAACTTTCACCATCAACCCGATTACTGAAACGTAACCCAGCTGCATCCAGTATAGTCACTGGAATATCATTTGTACAAGCAAGCTTGTTGCAGGTCTTACCTTGAGGGATTTTATCTTTCCAGCACATCGCTAAAGGAATACGCATTACTTCTTGCGCCATATGCGAATCTTTATCGAAATGACCGCCTTGACAGGCTATAGCATCTCCATGATCGGTAGACCAAATTACGAGTGTGTTTTCATCTAAACCGAGTTCTTTCAGCTTTGTTATAATTAGGCCGCCCGCTTCGTCAAGCATCGTGATATGAGCATAGCAACGAGAAAGTATTATTTGCCATTCCTCCCATTTCAACGGATTCGGATATATGATGTTTTTACCATCTCCCAAAGGCCGACTTGCTTCCATTCGAAGGGTATCAGGCTTATCTAATAGTTGATTATCAAAGCTTGGGTATGGAAGTATTTCCTTAGGATCATACATATCAATAAACTTCTGCGTAGGAAAAAATGGCTGATGCGGCCCCCAAAAGTCTACTCTTAACGCAAATGGTTTGTTGTCCTTTCGCTTAGCCAAATCTTCCAGCTTGTCGCAGGCTAGACTTGCTAAAAAGAAAGCTTCATGAGTTTCCTTCGGCGTTTTGGTGATACCGACAGCATGCTCTCCACACCAAAAATCCTCACTGCTGTATAGATTTCCTTCCACTAATTTTGGAAAGTAATTTTTGCGGTTAAAATCATCTGTCCAAAAAGCGCGTTCTATGTAATGCTGTGCACGAGGTAAGCCACGCTCTTTCAGATAAGCCGCATATTCGTCAGTATTATAAGGATTGCCATATCCGGTCTCTGATAGCCCTTCGCAATGATGATCATAGGAGCAGCCTGGTCCTGCATGCCACTTGCCATAGTAGTAATTTTCATGACCATTTTCTGCCAGGATATCAAGATAGACCTCATGATTATATGGCGGATCGTTTTCATTATGGACTTGTCCATGAGTATGTGGATATAGACCGGTTAACAAGCTTCTCCGCGCTGGGCCACACATTGGTGCAACGCAATAAGCATTACTAAATTCTAATCCTTTCTGCGCAAAGCGTTCAAAGTTTGGTCTCAAAGGCTTTGCTCCGCCAAGCATGCCGTGACCATAAAATGCTTGATGATCATTGAGGATAAATACTATATTGGGGTTTTTCATTTTTAGCTTTTCTCCTTAAAAATTTTATTCTCAAATACTGATATCAATTCATCATGTGTCGATTTTAAATAGTAATGCATTTTCTGGCGATAATCGCTCAATCTGTTACGATAGGCAGGAGTATCAGCTAGATTATGAAGCGCATCAGGGTCATTCTGGTAGTCGTATAATTCTTCACATACACGATACTCACAAAATTTTATCCTTTCAGCAATGCCAAGATCGTACCCAGTAGATTCCTTCATAGCTTTAAAGGTAAGGCCGGACATGGATTCATTCATGAATACTGTTTCTTCATCCGACCATGCATTGTAGATATAGGCATAACGTTTATCCTGTACACATCGCATTGGATAATGCCGTTCGCGTTTTGTAATATGGTTTTGCGCAGTTTTGAAGAATTGTGTATAGATTGTATCATATTGTTCATCTGTATCTCCACAGATAACAGGCATAAGCGATTTTCCATCCATACCATTGACTTGAGACAAGCCAATAGCTTCAAGAATCGTTGGCATGAAGTCTATTCCTGATGTCAAAGCATCAGTTTTTCTCCCTTCTTGTATTTTACCGTGCCAACGCAAAATCCAAGGACTCTTAGTGCTATTAAGGTAGCAATTAGTTTTAGCAAAGGGAAATGCCATGCCATGGTCACTCAGAAACCAGACCAGAGTGTCCTGTTCCATATTCTCATCATGTAAAGCCCGCAATATTTCTCCTACGGTTTGATCACATCGCCTTACCGAAGAATAGTATTGTGCAATTTCTTTGCGCACTTTTGGAATGTCCGGAAGAAAACCCGGTACATCTATCTCGCCAGGACTATATTCATAATCAACCGAAATATGCCGTCCAAAAAAATCCATTTCTTCATCGCTATTGGCAAACGGACGGTGGGGGTCAAGGGCATTAGCCATCAGAAAAAAAGGTTTTCCTAACTGTTTTGCATTTTGAATAAAATCACTTGTATATCTGTAATATTTTGCTGGGCAACGACCATAATCATTTTCATTGTTGTGGGTTGAGATGTATTCATCCCATGAAAATTTTTCTTTTGGCTCCAAATGGTCTTCCTTACCAATAATACCGTTATAATAACCGGATTTATGCAATACTTCGGTAAGAGTAGTTACAGATTTGTCTATTTCCTCAAATCCTCTTGCACCGTTGCGATGCGGATAACATCCGGTTAAAAGCACGGAACGAGAAGGCTGGCAAACGGCAATTGTGACATGAGCGTTATGAAAAGAAAGACCTTCAGATGCAAGACGATCAATGTTGGGTGTAATATTATGTGTATTACATCCCATAATGCCAACGGAATTATAATTTAAGTCGTCAACTGTTACTAGCAAAATGTTTGTAGCCATTTTATCCCTCCACACTTATCTGATTTAAGCAGCTGCCTTCGATAATTAGAACTTATACTTGTTTTTTAAATATGGTTGCATCATTCTAGGTGCAATACCGGCAGAAGAATCCATTGCCAATGCCGTGATTCCGGCTATATATGGAATTGTTTGGATCAGCTCCGGAGCTATGCCTACGTTATTAATTTGTAATTGAAGTTGCAAAGCATCACACAAACCGAATATCAAAGCAATAATCAATATGCGCTGTGGTTGCTGGCGCCCCATCTGCACCGCGATAACAGCCAGCATACCTTTACCCATCGTCATACCTTCCATAAAAATATTAAGTTGACCAATTGAAAGGTAGGCACCTGCCAGACCAGCAAGTGATCCACAGACCAAAACGCTGATATGTTTAAGTTTCCAGACGTCAATACCGGCTGTTTCTACCATTTGAGGATTAAACCCCACCGAATTCATCCGAAGACCAACTACAGTTTTGTCTACTATGAAACAGCAAAGCAGAAAAAGCAAGATCAACACATAAAAAATAGGTGAAAACTGAGCAAGTACATTTCCAATAAGCGGAATCTTAGCAAGGAATCCAGTCTTTTGAATTGAAGCTACGGTTGGAGAAAATCCGGTTCCATATATGGAGCGGCAGAAAAATGAAGTAAGTCCTGCAGCCAACATATTTAGTCCCAAGCCACTAATGTTTTGCATTCCACCAAATTCTACACAAATCAGCGAATGAAATAACCCAATGACCATCCCACCCATAACGCCGCAAATGACACCAATCCAAGGATTTCCGGTAAAGTATGAGCCTAAGACGGCGCAAAAAGCTCCTGTAATCATCATTCCCTCAGCGCCCAGATTCATAATGCCTGCACGGACGCTAAACATGTTGCCCAAGCCGGTGATAACGACTGGTACGGACAAGCGGAGAATAGAGATAATTATTGCAATAATAATAGTATGGCTCATGCTCTCTCCTCCTTTTTCTTCCTATAAACCAACTTGTTAATTGCAAATCGAATAATATACTGCGCAGCAATCAAGGTAATTAGTACGCCTTGAATAACTAAAACGATTTCACTGGATACTCCTGCTTTGGATTGCATATTAATTGAACCAACTCGAAGTACTCCAAACAGAAATGCTCCGACCAGCACACCAAACGGATTGCCACTGGCCAGCATAGCAATAGGAATACCATCAAATCCATAGCCAGGAGAGAAATTGTCGTAAAGGCGATGATAAGTTCCCAACACCTCGATGCTTCCGGCTAATCCTGCAAGCGCTCCGCTTGCAAGAAGCGCCCCAGCCTGATACCTTTTGACTTTTATGCCTGCAAATTTAGCAGCAATGCTATTATCACCACATGTGCGCAATTCATATCCGCTTGTGGTCTTATTTAGATAATGCCACAAGATGCAAGCGACAGCTATAGAAATAATAATACCAATCGTTAATTTATTCGGTGTAGTAATTAGATAAGGAAGCTTGGCTGAGTCCTGTATAGGATTAGTAGAAGCTATCATTCTATTGTCTCCGGCGAAAGGTCCAACAACAAAGTAAGTAATCAATAAATTAGCTATGTTATTCATCATGATATGAATAACCAGCAAACCCGTTCCTTTTTTTACATACAATAATGCGGGAATCAGGGCATATAGCATTCCAAAAAGCATACCGGAAATAATACAAATCGGTATATGCATAAAACCAGGTAAGCCTGTAACGTACAATCCTGCAAGTGAACTGCCCAAGGCGCCAAATACAAGTTGTCCCTCTATACCTATATTAAAGATTCCTGTCTTACTTGACACAGCTACAGCAAATCCAGCAAAAGATATGGGTACTGCTTTGTTCAATGTACTGATGAATGCGCTGAGACTTCCAAATGCGCCAACAATCATGTAGTAGTAAGCGTTTAACAGGTTACCTCTAGTGGTCCAAATAAGGAATGAGGTAAATATCATTGTTATTAATACTATAAACACCGGCGATAGGATTTTTGCCCAATTAACCGGTTCTCTATTAATTTTGTTTTTCACAGTCAGCTCCTTTGTCATACATTTTTACTCCGGCCATCATCATACCAATCTGTTCTCTGGTAGCGGTTGCAGCATCTAAAATTCCCATGATTTGTCCATCATAGATTACAGCAATCCGGTCACTTAGGAGCATGACTTCATCCAATTCCAATGACACCAACAGCACAGCCATACCATTGTTACGGGCATCAACCAAAGTCTTGTGTATTAGTTCAATTGCGCCAATATCCACACCCCTTGAAGGCTGGTCGGCGATAATTAATCGGGAAGAATTTGATACCTCACGCGCAACGACTACTTTTTGCTGGTTTCCTCCTGAAAGAGTACGAGCCAATGCTGCTGGATTCTCCGGACGTATATCAAATATTTTAATCTTGTCCTTAGCTTCTTTTGCAATTCCCTCTTTATTAAGCAAGAACTTTCGGCTTCGATATTCACTTTTGCGATGGAAGCCCATCATCAAATTTTCTTGAACACTCATCCCAAGTGCAAGACCGCTTGTTTGGCGGTCTTGCGGAATGAATCCGACACCTTTATCTTTAATTCTTGATATGTCATTTCCCGTGAGCTTTTGCCCATCAAGCAATATGCTACCTTTATTGGGTTTATGAATTCCGGCAATTAGTTCCGTAAGCTCTTTTTGTCCGCTGTTATCTATGCCTGCGATCCCAAGTATCTCACCGCTATGCACAGAAAGGCTAACTCCTTTAAGTTTCTCAATACGTCCATCATAATAACGTACATTGTCAACCCGTAGCACCTCTTTACCGCATTCTTTTTTTATTTTATTCCCGCCAAGCTGAACATTACGTCCTACCATCATATTTGTGATCTTATCAGCAGAAGATTCACCAGTATTAACGGTAGACACAACTTTACCACGTCGCAGTACCGTTACTCGGTCACTAAAAGCAACCACTTCTTTTAATTTGTGTGTGATAATAATTATCGTCTTACCCATGGATTTGAGTTTAATCAGCATAGCTCCCAGCTCATCAATTTCCTGCGGCGTAAGCACTGCTGTAGGCTCATCTAATATGATGATTTCTGCTTGACGGTATAATGCCTTCATAATCTCAATGCGCTGCTGCGTTCCGAGCGAAACCTGCGCTACGATTTTCGTAGGATCAAGGTTCATGTCATATTTGGTGCAAAGTTTTTTGATAAGTTCAACAGACTGATCGCGTTGATACACAACACCTTTATGTGGTTCATCGCCAAGAACAATATTATCGGCAACGCTAAGTGACGGGACAAGCATGAAATGCTGATGCACCATGCCAATCCCTGCTTGAATCGCATCTATTGCCGATTGAAACCTCTGTTCTTCTCCCCAAATTTTAATATGTCCGGCTGTTGGTATATACAATCCATAAAGAATATTCATTAATGTTGTCTTTCCCGCGCCATTCTCTCCGACAAGTGCATGAACCTCGCTTCGTCTTACTTCAAAGTCGATGTTATCATTCGCCACAACACCGGGGAACTTCATTGTAATGCCGTACATTTGAACCGAAATATCCATGCCTTAGTCCTCCTTAGAAAAACTCGTGGTCACGGGTCTGAAAGCCCCATAACTACGGCATTTGTTTCAGCGACTACATGTAGTCGCTGTAGTTACTGTGCTTCATAAACCCGTCAGATAGACTATTAAAATCTTGACTTCATGAACCGACTTGATATGCTGATACAGGCTTGAGAACAGTCTCCATCATCTAGCCAAAGTACGGCTAGATGCCGAAGCCTGTTGGCACTCCGTGCCAGCCTAGCATATCCGTTCCTAAAGTAAAGACATGAAAATCCGTTGTCCGTCTGTACTCGTTTTAGGCTACATCAACTACACAAACTACACCGACTACACACACGAGTTATGAGTGTAGTTTGTGTGAAAATAACCCTCGGCGACTACACAAAATACACTGTTTTTTCACCACGAGTTATCTTGCAGGTACTTATCCAATTCCATTTTTGTAATTATTTTTTTAAATGCTTTTCGGCAAAGGCTTTATATTCTTCCTCATTATTCGGAGGTATAATCTCACCTGACTCCAGCATATTTCCCAATTCTTTAATTTGCTCTTTAACATTTTGAGGTACTAAATCTTCTTTGTCAGGTGCATAAACTATGCTTACCGCACCATCAGCATAGCCTATCTCTTCATACCCGGGAGTAAGTGATCCGCTAACAAAATCCGTTAGAACCTGATACATAATGTCGCCCATATTGACGACCATAGATGCAATGATACGGTCAGACAGATGAAACTGTCCATCAGCAGCACCTAAAGCATAATAGCCATTAGGCATGGATTCCGCTGCCTGATATACGCCGGTACCTGCGCCTCCTGCGAAGGCCTGCATGAGCATAAAGCCATCCTGATATAACTGTAACGCGATTTCCTTGCCCTTGGCGATATCAGTGAAATTGCCAACATATACAACTGTGCATTCACCTCCAACATATTCGCTGCCAGATGTAAATGAATATTGGGAACGTTCAAGAGAGGGATTTCGCATGCCGCCGATAAATGCGCTTTTGGCATCGCCTCCGAGCTCCTGATTCATAAGTACATTAAATGCACCTGTAAGAAAACCTGCTTCATTGGTTCTCGCTCTACGCCCAGTAATATTAGCGATACCTTCTGTCTCTGTATCATTTAAATAAAAATGTGTATTTGGATACTCTTGAGCAAGGCTGATCATCATCTCTGATGCGGCGTTATGAAGAACTATGATAAGATCATAGTTTTCTTGGCAAAAAGCACGAGCATTTACCTCATAATCCTGCAATTCAGAAGGTTCAATTACCGTGATTTCAATTCCTGTCTCATCAATAAAACGCTGGACACCGCTGAAATAGGCATCATTGGATGCGTTATCACCCCTTCTCTCAGTTAAATATCCAATTTTAAAGACACTACTTTGAATATCGGCAGTTGCTGCTTCAGAAGAAACAGGTGAAGCTTGATAATCGACCGTTGATGTGTTGCTTTGGCATGCTATTAAGCATGAAAGAATCAATAAAATAGTAAATATCCATGAAATTTTCTTCTTCATAGTAAATCTCCTTATAATATAATTTTAGGTATCTAAAGCTTCTATGGCAGATATAATTAGCTCTCCAAAGGCTTTTACATTAATCTCGGACAATAGCAAGACGTTACCTTGCGAAGACGGTGTAAAAACAGTTCTGCCTCGTTGTTCTCCGGATAATACAACATGAATTTGGCCCCTTCTTCCCGAAAACAACTCAGGCCTCAGCAGCCAGGCCAAAGCGCATGGATCATGGAGCATACAGCCTTGGGCGCCGAATTCAAGTGCGCCCAGCATATAAAAATCCATCATTTCACAAAAAAACCTTCCAGCCTTGCCCCGGTCTCTTAAATATTCAAAGTTCTCCGGTAAAACAAGCGCTTTTTCCGTGATATCCAGACTGCTCATTGTGATAGGAATCCCGGAAGTAAAAATTATTTCAGCTGCCTCGGGGTCTACAAAAATATTAAATTCGGCATATTGCGTGATATTACCATTGCACGAACTGCCCCCCATCAAAGATATCTGCTTGATTTTCGCTGCCAGCTCCGGATATGTACGGATAAACAGAGCAATATTAGTAAGTGGTGCCAATGCTACAATAGTGATAGGGTCGTCGCTTTTTTGTATCAAATCACGAATTGCCTCAACCGCACATGTCTGATTATCTCGTATCACAATCTCAGGATGGTCGACAGGACCATCCATGCCGGTTTCGCCATGGTACTTGCTGCTGATTATAGGTTCACCGATAAGCGGACGGCTTGCGCCTTTAAAAATGGGGGTTGTCTTCTCGCATACCGAATTCACAATGCAGGCATTATGAGTTACATTATCAATGGTATTGTTTCCGCATACCGTAGTGATTGCAGCTAAGTCTACCTCCTCCTCATAAGAATAGGCCAGCATGATTGTTACGGCATCGTCATGTCCGGGATCACAGTCAATTATTATTTTTCTCATGTGCTCCATCCTCCTTCTCTCAGGTTTTTCCTGATGATAATTCAGCAGAGATCGCTCTTAGGCGATCCTGCTGTTTATATATCAAAAACCCCAAGCAAAAAAGCGCATACAAGGGCGGGGGCAAAATGCCCTGGATACCCTTACATGCGCCAAAAAACGACGTTACTCCATGCTTGAAAAGTATAGAAAAATCTGCTATACTTAACCTGCTGCATGGTAAAATGTGAGGGTGTGTGTCTAAAGTTCTCCACCTTTGCTACCGTTGGAAGTGATTGGCGTCACTACCAGCGGCCATGCGGCTCCTTTTATCTTGGAGCCTCTGAGCAAAATTAAAATATGTTGTACTTTTTGTCCATTAACAAGTTATCTAATGATAAATATCTTCATAATCTTTTATAGCATGAATAAACTCAGATGTCAAGAATTTAGCCTCTAAATGTCAATGTAATGATGCGGGTTTTCGACACTTAAATAAAGTCAAAATCGCCGCAAACCGCATAAAGCCTATATTCTTTTGTCAAATTCTAGATTTAAGATTGTTGTATGTGTGCTATGAGATGTCTAAATTTTCATAGTTTTCAGCAAATATCTCTTCAAATCCCGACTCATCAAATTTAACAAATTGTAATTACATCTATATGCCAAATGTGATATACTTTTACTGAAAATCTACAAAATTTCCTCGTAGCATCATTCCATACAACATATCTCAAAGTTGCAAATGGAAAGAAAAGCCAGTATTGAAGCAATATTCTTTCTTTTTTCCTATTCCCAAATGTCGAAAACGGGATGATAAATATCTTCATAATCTTTTATAGCATGAATAAACCTGCATGTCAAGAATTTAGCCTCCAAATGTTAATGTAATGACACTTGATGCAAACTATACTTAAACCAATAGGAGGTGATAAGTATGGTTGGTAAAATGATTAAATATTTACGTGAACAAGCCGGCCACACTCAATTAGAGTTGGCAAAGTTATTAGGAGTGAGTCGAACCAGCATAACAGCATGGGAAAACGGTACAAACAGTCCAACCGCTACATATTTAATTGAATTATCAAAACTTTATGGCAGAAGTGTAGACTATATGCTTGGTCTTGATAGAAACGAAACAGTATGCTTGGATACTTTTAATGATGAGGAAAAAAATCTTATTTTTAATCTTTGGAGTTATATCAGTAATTACAAACAAACATAAATAAGTTGCAAGCAAACGCTTTAACGACATATTTATATCCACCAAATAAAACAGCAGATAATTTGTTATACTATCTTTGTCGCGTGGTAAAAACGTAAGGGCGTGTTCTTAAGTGGTTCACCTTTACACCGCAGATAGTGGTTGGCTCCATTCTCTACGGCCACGCGGCTCCTTTTTGTCCGGAGCCCTTTATCAATATTCCTATCATTTTTATTATATACTACTAAATGGCATATTTCTTAAAAAGAATATGCGAGCCGAAAACATTGTTAAAGTGGCAAATGCTTTTGGGGTAAGTACGGATTATCTCCTGACAGGAAAACCAAGTAATTCCGAACTCAATGATTTTGCCTCAAAGAATTCAGTTCTGGACGAACAAGAGATGGATTTATTGCAGCAAATAATTGAATTACTTATAATGGCATGTAAAAAAGATAGATAAAACTGACTGTTTATAAATGAAGTAAGGGGACACCGCAAGGAACTGATTGGGCAGAGAAAATCAAATACCTTGCGGATGTCATGTATCCGGATGCATAAAAGACTGTACTGATGATGGACAATCTCAATATCCATAAACCGGTTTCGTTATATAAAAAGTATCCACTGGTAGAAGCAAGGCGAATCATCAGGCGGCTGGAGATTCATTATCCCCATCTAATCTCTCGTTTGGAGTATACGCTGCCAGTGTCAGCTTTCTTGAATCTTTGTCATAGCGATAAACTTGATTTGATAATCTCCCCTCTATTGTAAAAGCTGCCAACAAAATACCAACATTGCCTGCGGAGTCAGAACGATCAATGAATTCTGTAGGGCATCATCCTGAAATCCATCAACAAAATGATTCTGGATAAAAGTGGCTACATGGAAATCCTGCAAAATAATATTGCAACGCTCATCCGCAATGATTCCTCCGCTTCCACCACTGATATTGATGCCAAACTGCTGAAATTGCAGAAGGAGTTCCTGAAAAATTCTAACAACGGTGAGCCTACGACAACATCGCAGATGAGCTATTCCAATTTCTGGAACTGAAGGCAAAGTCCGAAACCTGTGTCATTCAGGATAAAAACCGACCCACATTACCGAGCTTTGCAACTTTTTGAAGGAACAGCTCAAAGAGATTACCACCTTAGATAAAAACCTTGTCCACAAACTGATACAAAAAATCACCGTCTTTAAAGACACTTCACTGTGAAATTCAAATCCGGAACCAGCATCAATATAAATGAATAGGAGTGCAGATCGCCCTGTTGGATAAACCACATGGCGGCTTGTTTTCTATTATATTTTTCTTTTCGGTTCTCACTTTGGTTCAATCCCCTTATTTAATTTTGCGAAACTTCACGCAAAGTGAGGCGGCAGTCTTCAGGTAACTGCTTCCTGGAAATTCAACGCCACCACCACGTACGGTATTTCCCAGTCGAATACTATAAACTGCACAACGGACTGGGATAATTTTTGTATAAGTTATCCCTCCGAATTAACTAGACAAGTTCTGCCACACCCTTTATTATTATACTAAGATAAATCTTAGGAGGTACTACCTTATGAAAACAAAACAAATGAAAGTCTATGGATCTTGGAATTCTAGACACAAATGCAACCCTAAAATCTGTATGGAAGGCAAATGGTTAGAATCACTGGGCTTCCATATTGGAGATCCTATTCAGATATCCTACGAAGACAATTGCATCCAGATTACTTCTATTCCATCCGCGGCTTGCGAAGTACTAGCTGACTATTCCGCGAACCCAAAGATGAAGTGATTTTTCAGCACCTATACTCTTGGTATCTGTCATTTTCCATAGTTTTCAAATCATGGCAATGCTTACAAAGCGGCTGCCAATTACTCTCATTCCAAAACAGCACAGGGTACCACGGTGGGGCATAATGTGGTTAACCGAGATGGCTTTTGCCATACGATGTTCCTTTAAACAAGAAGCACACCGTGGATAAGCCTTTACGAATCTTGTTCTCACCTTCTGCCATCTCGCATTATAAAGTCTGCTGCGCTCGTCCTTCGATGAAGTGGTGCGTGTTCCTCACTACACTGCTCTAGTAAAATAGAGATACTTTTATCTAACGATCCGGATAGCTGATTTTTTCAGGCTACCATACGAATATAAGTATGGCTTCCACCGAAGAACTTTTGTAGATCGCTATATCAATGGCTTCATGTGCTGTGGCTAGCAGCTTACAAGATGGGAGTCCTACCCAACGGATTGTACACCCTTAGCTGGACGCACGATCAGACACCGAAAGTATTTGGATTCTAATTTTAATCAATTTTGTTTTGTTCCTGGAATTTAAATCTTTCCAATTCGGAATCTACTATTTTAGCAAATAGTTCATCTTTACATTCTGTTTTTCCTGCAATATTTATCAGCGAAAGAAATCTCTCATTATTATGCAATGAAGAATAGTAATAATTAAGTTGTTCTAGTGATTTTCTATATACTAACAATGATGTCCCTGCAATAATCTCGACTACTACCCCACCTAAAGCAGTCAATAATGCAAATAGATTTTCTTTCCAAACCAATGAAAGAATAGACGAAAGCGTAAATAAAACAAATCCCGCTATACACATTCCAACAGATAAGTGAAAGGCTTTCTTGGCTTGTCCTTTTGTTAAAACATAAAATTCTCCAATTTCTTTTAAATTGTGTAACATAAGCCCTAGAATATCTATATTTTCTTCATCTACACTGCCTCCGATTAAAGCTTGTAAGCCACTTAAATAATTATCATCATCAACATCTATAGCACTAGAAGTTTTTATCCAGTAGAATGAAGGTGTATAATTTGTTACAGCTTGAGAAACACTTGAAATCAGCTTAACTTTGAAATCAACTACATCATCCCATAGCACTACCATTTTACTATTAAAAATCTTTTCAATAAATGACTGATACTTAGGATCATCAACTTGTCGATAACTGCTTTTTAAAAAACACAAAACCGGCTTGTTCTTAGTAATTGAATAAATATATTCTTCTTCAACAAAGCTTTTCCCTTTATTAGAAATACTGCCATACCTATCGCCAATAATCAAAACAATAAACTGAGATGCATCTATGTATTTTGCTACATATTTTTCAGTTGTATAGTTATTATTTACCTCCACTACATCTAGACCAATTGGTATATGCCCCATCTCTAAAATTGTCATAAAAGCAGCTGTACGGATTTCTTTTAAATCCATAAATGTAGAACTAATAAACATCTGATATTTTTTATCCATAAGTTTACCTCACATTATAACCATATTCCCTAAATTTAATTTTAGCCCTATAAATTATACCCCCCAGGGGTAAAATAAGTTTCCGTGGACTAATCATCACTACTAAAAGCACACATTCATTCTTTTACCAAAGTCCCAGAAACCTTTGATTTATGGGGCTTTCCGCTCCAGCAGTACGACTGTCTCAACATGTGCTGGGACAAATTAATTATAGTCCATGGCAAAAGTATTTGTTAAAAATGTGGCAATAGGGTAAAACTTGGTGCGGGATTTTGCGGTTTTACCCCTTTTACCCCACTGGTAACTTCTTATCCTATTAAATGTAAATTCACCCCATAGAGTTGAATTTTCACCTCATTATATATAGAATTTACCCCGCCTTTCATTTGAATATGCAATCCAAAATACTCATTTCACTGATACCACCATAATCATAATCACTTTCATGATGATCATATTCTGGCTCTGATGGTTCTAAATAGCGTTCAAGAAAACTATCTATATCCGATGCATCTATATTTATATTGCCACTTAAAATTTTAATACTATTTAAAATATTATCTGGAAGACCGCTCATCTCTTCGGAAACCTCTTGTACCACATCATCCCTTATCCATTCACAAATAGTTTGCACAACAGACTCCCTGTCCAACTCCTCATAGTAGCCATTAAATTTCGTATTTTGCTTCAACAGATCACTAATATCATACTCACCACAATAATCATCTGGATCAATATCTTCCATGTACTCTGTTATTGCAGTAATTATGCCCTCAACAAAAATATCTCTATATTCCACATAGAAAAAATCAACCCCGTATTTTTCTGCTGTTGCAATAAGGCTTTGATATTCGCTCAAATCCATATTCCAAAATAACTCTATTAAAGGTTTATCATCTAAACAGGCGTATGTATCGTAAAATTCACTAAATTTCCGCGAAAGCAATATGATAAATATCTCGCTTCTATTCATCATTCCTTCAAATGTGCCATATGGTAACGCCTCAAAGAAATTATCAACGGCATATCTATATTTATCATTCAATACTCCCAACCTACAAACATACGATAAGATTACGAATAGTCTTTCATTTTGACTAGTATAATTAAATAAATCTGCTTCCCCGGCTTGCACTATATCTTCCATTTTTTTTGCAAATCCTCTCTTGATTTGCTCATACTCCGTTACATTTTCTTTTATATTTTCTCGTTCTATATCGTTCTTTTGCAAATATTCTTTTAAAAAGTCATTGACAGATGGGTTAATTATCCCTATTTCTTTTCTCCCGTTTTTTTCTATTATTAAAATAAATGATCCCTCTAAACGCTTAAGGACATCTTCCCATATATTTCTACTTGTATCCATTGTCATGGTGTGTCTCAACCTATAATTGAATGCCCGCTTAAGTGCTTCCGCATCAGTACTTGTATCAGTCAAAGAATACAATGTTGTCATAAACACTCTATCTTCCTGTTGCAGTTTTTCTGAAAACTCATCATGCCATATCTCTGTCGGGTTATCCAAGCATTTCATCACATTTTCAAAATAATGTTCACCTAGAACATTTCTATAATTAACCTCTCGTGTTACAAATTCCATTATCCGTGGTGTATAATTGCTATGCATAACAATTTTTCTGTAATTATAATCCCTAAGAATATCCTGATAATAGGTTGTTGGCAATCCCTTAAAATAGATATGATTATAAAAAATTCTCCCTTTGTCTGGAATAGATATTATGCTCATATCCAATATTTTAATTTTGAACTTCTTATCTTCCGCAAATTGCCTGAACTCAATAGAACGCTCTTTTGCCTGTTGAAAAATAGTTACACGAGAATTCATAATTAATTTCTTGTTTTTATTCATTGCAATATATTTAACCAAGCTTAAAAGTTCGTTCTCTTGCGTTTCCTTCATTTTAAAATAATGTTGTCCTAAACAATCATCCAACAAAACAACTTCCGGCAAATCTTTTTGAGTAGAGAGAGCATTTTTCAAGTCTCTTATATCTCCATTAGTTGTATACCGAATCCTATAACCTTTAGATGCATAATATAATGCAAGCATTTTTGCAGTTACTGTCTTTCCCGTTCCAGGCATCCCAAGTAACAATAACATTCTTTCTTGATTAAGAATATCCAAGCATTCATAATAACAGTTGGTTGCTACAAATTCTTTACTGCTTTCTTCAATATTATATAAAAGAGATTCACAGTCAACAAAAATACTTTGATTCATTATCTCATTTAAAATATTCGTTGATTCAAGCCACAGTTTATAATGCTTCCTAACTATATGCACATTCTCTGGATTTTCCAGAAAATCGTTTATATCCAAAAGTGACATTATATCATTTGCACTTTCCATATAATCCGAAAACAAATCATAAATTTCTTGTTTGTTTTTTGCTGTCAACCTTACTGCACAACAAACATAATATTTTTGAGGTTGTAATTTTTCAACTTTCTCAACTTCTTTTCTTAAACTGGAGATTAAATTAGTATATTTACTATTTATATAATGTTTTACCTGTATAATCACAGTTTTTTTTAAGGGATCATCCGTTATATCAATCCCCCCATCTCTGCCTTTTTGAAATGTATATAATTTTGTGTCCAGCCTCTTCTGCATAATATCTTTACACAACATTTCGAATTCAAAATCGCTTAAATTATTGAAATTGTACATTTTATCTCCAAGTCCTTCTCAAATACAATTAAATTGTTTATATGTTCCAACACACACTTTCTGTGTTATCCATTATACTCAATAATCAGACCTCCTTCAACTGATTTTTACATCAAAAAAGACCAACCAAAGTAAGTCATCTCGATGCCTGTCCCAATGAACATTCTGTGAACAAAATACGTTTAAACGCAATAATACCGAATTTGGTGACAGGCACCATTGAGTGATGAATATTTTTATTTTATTACAATTAAAATTTCAATAATTTCAGAAATAATTCCTTAAGTTAATGACATGATGCCGGGGTCAAAACATAGAATCTTCAATGTCTGTTCCGCCATATGAACCTTGAAAATTTAATACTTTACAGTAAACGATGTACTTTCATGTGTTACAGTTTGATTATATAGAGGTATTTTCCTTTGTTTTCTATACCAGGACTGGATTTGGTGCATAGTTGCCTAAGCCCTTACGAAAACCGAAGTATATTTGACGCTTACTATGATTTTATCATATAATCATACACATCTGTCTGACCACCTGTCCTTCGACTTTTGTGGCGCCGTTATAATCCTTTCAAAAAGTCAATAAATTCCTAGAGTGGTTTTTTACTGTCAAATGCAGTCAAAAGACGCATGTATTTTATACTTCATATGCTCATTAAAAATATACTGGTCCAATAAAGCCCAAAAGACTACATGGGTATGAGGAGAAATCAAAAAGTGTATGCCGTCAAAATTAAAAAATTATGGTTTTGGTTTTAGTAACTTTTTCAGAGCGGCTACAATGGCATGCACATCTGCTTCAGTATTGTATTTACCAAGAGAGATGCGGATTGTCCCCTTTGCGAGAGAATCATTAATGCTGATTGCTTTAAGGACATGAGAAATCTCTGTATTTACGCTATCGCAAGCCGATCCGGTGGAAATGCTAATTCCCATCAAGTCCATACGATGCAGAATTGCCTCTCCATCCGCTCCAGCAAAAGACAGGCTGAGAAGACCCGGAAGTGTGTTATCTCCTCCGTTATGCACAAACGGAATATGTGACTCACAAAGGGATTTCAACAGCTTGTGCTCTAATGACTGCGTGTGAGCCATGTTACGGTTTAGATTGGTACAGTTCTCTTTTAAAGCTGTGACCATCCCAACAATAGATGCAATATTCTCCGTTCCTGCACGATATCGACTTTCCTGCGTACCACCATCAGCATAGGGCAAAAGCGTCGTGCCATTGCGGATATATAGGAATCCAATACCTTTAGGACCGTTGAATTTGTGAGCTGATGCTGAAAGCATATCTACACCAAGCTCTTGAACATCAATTTCGACGTGACCGACGGCTTGCACCGCATCTGTATGAAATAGCGCACCATGAGAGTGAGCCACATCACAAAGTTCCTTAATTGGCTGTATAGTGCCAATCTCGTTATTAGCATACATAACAGACACAAGGCGTGTCGTATTCGAAATCGTGCCAATGAGTGTCTCGGTGGTTATGATGCCATCCGTAGTTGGCATAAGGTAGATTACCGGATATCCATACCGTTCTATGGCTTTACAGGAATACAGGAGCGCATGATGCTCAAACGCTGATGTAATAGTCACTCTCTTGTCAGGGTCAGCAAAGGCCGACCCTTTGATGGCCCAGTTATCGCTTTCTGTTCCGCCGGAAGTGAAGAAAATCTCCTCTGGCATAGCATTGATGCATTCGGCGATACCTTCTCTCGCATCAGAGAGGGCTTTCTTCGGCTTTCTTGCAAACGAGTATGGCTGTGAAGCGTTGCCATACTCATCAAGCAGCCATGGTATCATTGCTTCAAAAGCGTCTTTACTCAATTGTGTCGTTGCCGCATTGTCGGCATAAATAAATTGTTTCATAATAATTATTCCTTATATTGTACATCAGGTATTGTGTTCTTACCGGGAACATCAAATTCTTTCGGGTCAACGATACATAATTGCTTTTTTATAACGGCCCGCATTTCCTTAGCAGGATTTAGACAATACTTAATAAACTCTTCCCGCGCAATGTCTTCTTTGTGTTGAGCATTCGGATAGAGCAATTTTACAAATGCGGTACACAGCCTCTTGATTGCAGTCATATCTCGCTTATCTGCTTTTGGAGGCACATCAAGGCATGCATCAACAAGAGCAGCATAAGAGAGCTCATCACGCATTGCATGAAGCACTTCAGCAAAATACTCCGTATTAATTGCCCACCCATTTGCTATCAAATCTTGATTCAATCGCGGAATTTCCCACCCCGGAATAAATCCATGAAATCTATCCAAGGTTGCAGATTCACCAAAGACTTCGCTGATGTTTTCAACCATATTTTGATTGATATCAAATTTTCCAGCATCAATATTTCCAAGGATAATTACGCCAGCGTCAGTAGCCATTTGAGCATCAAATCCTTTTATTTCACCAAACTCCATATAATGCTTTAATGCCTGCTGAATTTGTCCTGGCTGTTCGAAAGTAATCGATTGTACTTCATCAAACCCAACATAATCAAATCTGGTTAATAGACCGCCAACTTTCTTGGCATTGTCATAAATTAAAGTCGCACGTGAAACGGTTCCACCACTTATCAACCAACCGCGTTTGCTTATTTTCTCATATACATAGCTTTTTCCTGTGCCTTTAGGTGCAAGCTCTATAAGATTAATTCTTTTTTCTACAAATGGAAGCAATCTTCTTATAAAGAACAACTTCATTTCTTCGCTAATCTCACCTGTTTCTGAGTCTACATATCCCGCCGGATTATAGTCTACCGCAGATATAATAACATCAATCCACTCGTGAATATCAAAGTTTTTTCTTGCCTCTTTATAGAAGCCAAGATCAACTCTGTACGGGCAGAATGGCTTATATCCGTTTAGATATATTTCGTTGGGTTTGTAATTGGGTTTGTCCCCATCGTCCTCGTTTCGTTTTGTAGCCTTTCCAAATACCTTATCATAGAATTTTGTAGCTGTACGAAAACCGTTATTAAAATCATCATCAAGGCTGAGAGTACTTCCAAGAGATAACTCAATAATTCCCCAGTTTTCGCTTTCCTTCAACAATACATCGGCATACTGCTCTAATACTTCGTTTGAGACTATGCCGGAGGCACCCCCACGGGAGCCTCCAAAATCCGGAAGTTCAAATTGGACAATTCCTTTCTTTAAATTCACTTCCAAACGTATCCTGGCAAGCAATTTCTCTGTGCTACCCTGCATAAGGCGATATTTTATCACCTGATATGCATCTCTGTCAGGAATAAATTTTTTTATATAGGAGAGGGTGCTATCATAGTCAATGTTTCCCTGATTATCAGAGAATTTCATGACAAGCCAGTCTCGCATATATGAAGGCAAACTCAGATTGGAAAAAAATTCAGAACGTTTAGGTTCCTTGAGAACAACCATATCAGAAAAAACCTGTTTTACTCTTTCTTCAAGCATTTATATACCTCTCTCTGGTCTAAATGAACAATGTGCATCCTTGTTCTTTGAATTCATCAATCTTTATCTTCAAGTCATCAACTTCACAACCAAACGACTCACTCAAACAATCCAAGCACTGAAATTCATCCACATCTGGATATATCAATTTCTTGTTCAAAGCGATCTCATCCTTAGTTATGACTTTATCGCAATCTCTACATTTTTTCGCTTTTGGTTTCATAAAGGCTCCTAAAAACCGAAATCGTCATCAATGACCATTCCTTTTCTTTTTACATAGATAGTTTCTTCCTTCGTTGAGAAGATGTTATTCAGATAGATGCGCATAGAATAATCTTGGTCAAGCTGCACCCCCGGAATAAACACATTCCAATTATCTCCGTCAGCAGTACGCGCTTGCAGCTGCTTGCCATTTATTTCAACAGTTATACTATTTACTACCCCTTTAGTAGTAATATAGAGTGTCGTTCCACCGTTACTTTCCAAATAAACATCCGGTGAAACTAATTCGTAGGAAGCCTCATCATTAGCTTTGGTTTTATTTTGCCCAAGTTTCTTAAAATAAATAACCGGGACAAAGATTTCTTCTGGCGAGGCTCCACCATGCAACTCCCCAGGTGCATAGCCAGAAATTGTAAAATGATTATGCGTTTTAAACGCTATGACACATCCTTCTTTTATGGTATTTGTTACCGATGGTACATTATTTGTTGATGGCATTTCACAATAACGGCCATGGTTGCACACGGTTGCCGATGTGGGAGCATTGATTCCATCCGTTTTGTGAAAACCCTTTGCTGCCATTCTGCTCATACCATGATCAGCGGTAACGACAATATCTTTATCAGGATGTTTCTTTGCGGATTGGCAAATTATATCGGCAATTGTGTCCATCATTTCAAATTGTTTTGCTATTATAGAATGATAGTTGCAGTCACTCTTGTCTTTTATGTGGCTTAACGAATCCAAAGCATCAAATTTCTTTTCTGATATAGTATCTGGATCAGCTTTCCCCATATTTACTGTGGTTATAGTTGGTAAAACAGCTGTTCCGACAGTAACAATGGGATTCACTAACGCTGGATTATGTGCTTTTAATTTATCGAGCAGCAATTCTATCCACTCTATTCCCATGCCATCTATCCATAGGTAATAAGCATCACATGTATTCTTTAATGAAAACAGAATCTGACCTCTAGTTTTATAGTCATAAAAATTAATATTACCTGCCGATTTTGACAAATCAAGACTAAAACGATCTGCAATCTTGTTAATCTTGTAGCTATAAATATAGTTAGAAAGTTCCGAATCGAGATATTGTGGTTCACTTAGATAAAGCATAAGGTCATGGTATTTCCCGTTAAGGATTGATTTGAATTCGCTGGGTTGTTTACCCTCAGTCAACGCCTTCGACAATAACTCAATTATTTTAGTCCGCTCATCATGAGTCTTTCCTGTAAGAATTTTTAATTTTATACGGGCTTCGTTTAAGCTATTAAATTGCACCCAAAATTCTTGACACAAAGTATCAACACTAAGGGATTCCAACGCGTCATTTCTCTGCTCGATCCATTCGTCAAAATTTTTGTTATCCGTACAGCTCAAAATAGAACACTCGATACTCATGGGAATGGCATCTACCATGCTTGATTTCGAAAGGGCATATGAAATATAGTCGCTCTTCTGGTTGAGACCGAGTTTAAACCACAGGTAGAAGAGCCACCTTTTATTGGAATCGAACACGTTCCAACTGCTAAGAATTTGATATGGGTCGAATGTCACCATGTTAAGTGCTCTCGTTATAAGGTTCTCAAGCGCCCCATTTGCTGTCGAAACATACGGAACAAGAGATGTCCATTGCTCATCAGTACCCAGCTCTTTTATCAGCTTCGCATTGCCCCCCTTGATAGCGTTGTAGATATATGTAAACGGGTCAGTAACCAGTGTAAGAGCATAGGCACCACAGGACTGAGACAGTTGTTTTATCTGACGAGTTGCAAATGACATGCCGGATTTGATTTTTTTGTCATCCCATAGTTTCAGCCATAATTTCAGACCATTTGCGTCAACAATTCCGGGCTGCTTTGCAAAAACTTTTGAATAGGCCAGCGCAGAAAATTCTGATGGATCCTCATCAATTTCAAAAAGAGCATTCCCAAAACGTTCCTCGTCTAGCACTCCCACGATGGACTGAAATAATCCTTTTGCCGCAAAGATAGGAATCCAAACTCTTTCTGTAGAATGTACATGACGGTTTAAAATGGAATACAAGCATGCCAAGTTCCGCTCCGTTGCTTCACCAATGCGCAAGTATTCGCCAAGATGTGGAAGAAGGATATTTTTGTTCTTGCGCTCATCTAAGAATTTAATAAGTACTTTCAAATCAGGAACGGTATCTGCTCCCTTACAGAATATATCATCGGAAATACGCACAACAACATCTGCCTTGTCGGATAAAGCATCTATCAGTGAATAGTATGTTTTCAGGTTGTTCACAAAGAACACGCGTGCCACAAATCGATTTTCTTCTTTGTCAGTCGCAATGCCGTGTAGCAGTTCTGTTAATGTTATCTGGTTGATTAACATGAACGTTCTCCCTCCTCGGTTAGTCCTCATCAAGAAACAACAAACAAGCTTCTGCACTCGAATCGAGCAATTTAATAAGCTGAACTCTCAGCTGAGATTCTGTCATTTTTTCTACCTTTTTCTTTGCCTTATTACTAACCTCTTCTTTGAGGTCAGATGTGATGAACTGCTCAGTGACCTCTCGAATTTTCACAACAAAATTATTCCATGACGAGTATTCTCTGTAACCGTTATTTTGAATCTTCGTCTTGAGCGAACTAATATGAGGCAAAAGGAGACTACAGTATTTTTCTGATGCAACATTAACAATAAAGCATCTATCGATTTCGTTTCTGTCCTTTAATACAGCGAAATCTACATCTGCAATAGCATTCACTGCGTTTTCTAAACGTACAGCATCTACTCTTTCATTGTGACTCAATGCAGAAACCACAGAGAAAATATAGCTGTAGTTTGGCATTACCCATGACACAGGCATCAAAAATTTTTGAGACCACTCTGCTACATCTTTTGTCCCTGTTTTTGCTTGCCAAATGGTAAGCAGTTCATTAACTTGCCTTGTGTAAGCTAACTCGTTGATTTTATTTCGGATAGCAGACTTAAAACTATGCTCTGTTTGAGAGTAAGGTTCTTTTGGCAGTGACCGCAGAATGTCACAATATTCTTCATCGGAGAATACGCCCATTCCTTTCTTTCCAATATATGTTTTTAGGACATTTATAGGATGCGTGATATTTTCGATAGCGTCCTTCGTGTGCAACTCCAATTCGCCTAAAATAGTAAGCTTCTCTTCGCTTGAATAGCCAATCCATTTACCATTTGCGATATTATGCAAAGTTGCAACAGTCTTTGCCCAATCATCAGATAACCCGGCAAACACACATCCGGGAACACTTATATAATCTAGGTAATTGGAAAGGGTATCCTTGATTTTTTCTACAGACTCAGCCGACCCATTCAGTGCGTTATTAACCACACCTACAAGCGTGAGATCAAGAGTTAGTTTGACTGCTGCATCGACAACCTCACTCTCACGCCATTGCCATTTTTCCTCTTCAAGTGCCTTGCTAAGCATATTAAACAGCGTATCTATCGAGAAATTGTACTTATCACATGCACTCTTTGCATCTGGAGCCGTTCCAAAAACAAAACGCTTCATTCCGTTGGCAAGTTTTGCCTTGTCTTTAAGAAGTTCGGTTAATAGTGGTATATAGGCTTTTGCGTTTACTTTTATAAGGCTAACAAAATCCTCCATGACATCTGTTTGGTTACCGATTTCCAAAATATACTCGACATACTTATCTACAATTTCGCAGATTTCAGCCTTTATGCCCACATAATCCATATCATCAAGATACTTTAAAGCCCAGAATGGATATCCGTTTTTTGTGATGTGAATTTTTACATTTTTGCGACAATCATAAACATCTCCTATTTCATCCTGAGTGAGACCGAAAATTCTCCGCGTAATATCCTTAAAACGCTTCTCAATATCGCTTTCACTGGAAATCTTCATTCCGATGGATTTGCCTGTAAGCATACTAACAATCATTGCTGGAATTGTTTCCTCATTCAGCTTATGTGCATTGTTGCCATCATACCATGTGAATTTTCCAATATAGAACTGAAACGCGAAGCCAAGGAGATAACAACAAACGCTTGTATCAAAGTAGCCAAGCTCTTTTTGTATATTTTCCCACAAATCGGTAAGCAATACCGTGCCGGATGTTAATGCTTTATTGAGATGTTTACACAGTGCCGCCATACTACGACCGATCTTTGTTTCGGTCATCTCCATGATTTCTGCAATGCTGCTGCAATCCCAGACATTTTCATCATTATCACGAAGTACATCTACACAATCTTGCCACTGTTGATTGAAATTCTTTTGCCTGTCATTTGTTACATTTTTATTCTCAAGTGTAGTTTTGGTAACACCATAGTAAGCTGGTGCCATCGTAGGCGTCTTATAAAGCGTGATTTTTCGTATGATATTCTCGGGAGCAGCCGGGAAAACCCCAAAAACAATCTTCTCGTAATTCGATATTACATTTTTATTAGTATAAAGATGTGCCGGAGTGTCCCCGTACAAAAGGTCCATATCCTTGCCAATAGCCGTGCTGACCCAATTGCCAACGAGATCATTGGCTTGATTCTGATAGGAATTTGCATTTACAGTGTTTCCTGATTTCTGCGCAAGATAACCATTAGCAACCAATTCATACCAGTTTTTGAGTGATTCCTCCGGCAAAGGGTAGCGCATCACAGCGACAAGTATGCGATGTGTTTCATCATTAGCAAGCAAAGCTGATACAGTTAATTTTATCTTATCGATTTCCTCAACAGATGGGACTGCAACAATCAGCAGGCCGAATTTGTGGTGCGTTTTTTCCACACTCTTCTTCAATTCACCAAATTTGAAGTTAATCTGCTGCGTTATTCCCCAGCATGTATCAATGATAAGGCGCTTGACAACAGCTTTTTCATCTGGAACGAATTGCTTTTTCAAGACAGCTCCGAAGGCCGAATCTGCGTTGAGCAATTTTGCGGGTGAATAGTCTTTCCTCAGTTTTTCTACTTCTGCATCCAGTTCACCGCCTGTCCCAGAATATGGCAGCTCAATTCTAAAGTCTTCATAAAGATCCGGTGCCAGCACAAGTACATTTAGTGGGTCAGCACTAAGTGCCTGTAAATAGTACTTGACCGAATCTCTGTCCATCATTCCAGAAAAGCTGTCGCAAAGTGTTTTTTCGGTCACTTGAACGCCTTTGCTTCCCCTGGTTTTTTTTAGATTGTGTCCAGATCCTATAGTGGCCAATAATAGCATTGCAACTTTGAAAACGCGAAGCGCACGATCATCACTGATAAGATTTTTGACCTTGCTATAGTGTTTGAGTGCATCTTCGGCCGTCTTGGTCAAGTCTTTTTTTCCTCCGAGATTATTTACAAAGAAATAATCCCACAGGTAGTCGGCGGTAACCCATTTCCAGTCATACTGGCCATTGCTGTGGATGTAAGCACGGAAGCCGTCATCACCACTGCTCTTGAGAAATTCAAAAATACTTCTGTTGGACGCAGCAAGACCAGCCACCTTGGAAACCAAGTTGACCGTCATAGGATGAATCGGGAATATTTTCTTCAATACATTTGCATCCATCTCAGCTCCAGGATCACCCATGAAGGAATGCACACTACCACTAATGGTGGAATAGAGTTCATCACAGATATCGTCCCAATTGCTCTTCATGCCGTCTCTGGGTATGATGCTTTCGCCAATGAGCTTTAATGTGGTTTTCTCGCTCAAAGAAACATCAATCTTGTGAAAGCGGGCATCGGCTTTTCCGAGACCAGCAGATACGTTTTCGGAAAAAATACCGGGATATTCATGCATAACATAAACGATAAAGAACGGCAGCTCCTTTGAAAATATGGATAACTGCTGTATTATATCGAGATCATTGTATCTAATATAATCTGTAAACTCATCCCATATAATGAAAATGCCTGATTTCGTCAGCTTCTCATTGCCGGCATAAACGTCTTTCAGCCATGCTTTGAATGTTTCAAGGTCAGTCGCAAGACCTATATTCATGGATTGCAGGATTTCTTGAGCACTGGAGCAAGCTGTAATATCTCCTGTTTGGACTGCATCATAAAAATCGTCAAATGTATTATAAGTACTCCAATATTCTGGGTATGCTCCATCCTCAAAATCCTGTGCCAATTTCGGTCGAAAATCCCGAACGGTTCTACGAACCGAATCCACCAGAGAGTTTCTGCCTGTATAAAAAATATTATTATCTTTTAGAATGTCTCGCACAGACTGCTCAATCTGAAATAGGAACTTGTTAGAGGTAACAAGTTGCTTGCACTCGCCACTGCGGAATTTTACATAGTAGCGAGATTTTTTACGAGCTGCAAGGAATTTGTCCTTTACATCAAGGAATAGCTTGTTTTTGCTTAAAAAATTCTCGACGACGCTGTAATCATCTTGTAGCAAATGCTTGATAACAATGGCAGAATAGGTCTTTCCTGTACCGTAGGCGCCTTTAATCCAATAATGCCACACGTCCTCGTTGGGATCATCAGGTCGCAAGGAGCGGGCAAGCAGCTTAACCGCAGTAACCATATCATCATTGACAATATAACGACTCCAGAAATCCTCATTTCTGCTATCGGATCTGATATCTACCACAGACTCATATCCGGGTACCAATTCTATGAAGGAATCATATTTATTTGCCATTTCAATTTCCTCCCAATACAAAATCAATAACATCCAGGGAAGTCTTCTCGCTGTTCAGTGTAATGTTATCAAGGTCAGAGACAAATGCAATTTTGATAAAATCCGGGTAATCATTTGCGAGTTGACGAATCATTTCCTTAAAGGCGCTTTCATCCAATGCGAAAATTGTGACCGGATCCATACCAATGAAATCTTTCTGGCGGTTGTCACGGATGCTCTTCAGTTCCTTCAGCGTCATGTTGTAATGACCACCAAGCTTTTCCGCATATTGATACATTGCATAAAGGATAGCAGTGCCATCTGGTGTTGACCATCCTCTCTTTGTAAACCGGTATGTATTGCCACTTGGAATCGGAATACCCATTTCCAAAGTCGAACCAATCGGGCTATTAACAAATGTTTCAGCCAAGGACGTGATTGCGTTATTTCTTGTTGAAACAGAATAAATATCATCAATCAAGTCGACAAGCTCAGCTTTAGTGTAGGTTTCGTCACTCGGTACATTAAGAAGGTACCATTTAACAAGAGTGGAATTATAAGCTAAATTTGTCCAAATTACTGCCCATGTAAATGGGTGGAAGGGCCCTATTTCCATCAGCTTATCTCCAAGTACAGTTATTTGGCCATTTTTGCCACTTGACGTTCCAACTTCAATTATCTCGCTTTCTTTTAGGTAGACCTTAAGCGCATCATACTGACGATTGCCGTATTCCTTCGAACTCCAGCAATCATTGCCTTTTTCAAAAAAATGCTCAAGCCAAGCCCCCCTTAGTCCAAAATGCTGATACCTATTCATTCCCTTAAGATCCATGTTGCTTCCTCCTTGCGTTGTGGACAATGAACGAGCTACTTTGCAACCTTTTGCAACCTCTACAATACATTTCCCACAATGTACACACTTTTCACTTGCTATTGATATTTTTCTGTTTTCGTCTATAATGAATGCTCCTGTCGGACATTCCACTGAACAATTATTGCAACCAATACAATAAGCTGTCTTGTTTGCTACGCCTCTTAACCAGCTCAAAGTAAATCTATCCATTCTATCGTAATCAGAATATGTAACCGTAGAATTATCTTCGCTTACTTCAAAATAAAAAGCCTTTCCTTTTATGATTTGCCTTCCAGCATTTTGATCTCGTTCAACAATCGGCCCGATAATTCTAGCGACCTCAATCCATGGTTGCCTAATCTCGCTGAAAACAAATTGCAGGGTATCATTTTGTATTATCTCATAAACGCGATTGCCTCCGTTTTTTAATCCACGTCCTCCGAATCTACCTTTCCAACCACCTTGAGCAATATATTTTTTCACTTCTTTTTCTGGCTTATTTTCGCTGGCGTATTCTTCCACTCGTGCTAAGAATGGTGCCAAGTCGTCTTTATAGGCAATGTTGGCAATTCCATCCCACCATGACGATGACATTGGACACACAGCACAACCCACTCGGAATAGGCCTAGTTTATAAGCGCTATTAAAAAGAATATTACGTTCCAATATATACAAATATATCTCCGATGTACTCCATTTCAAAATGGGACTACAGTTGACCTGATTGATATGTTTCTTTCCCACAGACAACTCTGCATATGTTGAACGCTGTTCACTTTCCTCGGCGCGAACGCCATCAAACACAACTGCTTTGATATTTTCTCCCTCTGATATTTCTCTTAACAGTACAAGCGTTGGTACCGATTTGTGTACACCGCAGCACCAACGAAGTCTTCTGCCAGGAGGGCCAAATTCAGTCCAAGATTCCTTTGCATCAAATTCTGATTTTGCAGTATGAAAGTTTAGATTAGGGTAATGCCGTTTTGCTTTCTCAACCGCTTTGTATGTGTCGCAGAGTTCCATACCAGTATCTCCAAAAATGACCAGAAATTGATCTGGTGCCAGTGCCCTTTGGACGATATCAAGTATAACTATGGAATCCTTGCCGCCGCTATAAGCAACGACAAATTTATAGCCTTTTGCTGCATATTCTTCATATGTTGCTCTAGTAAACTGAATAGCCCTTTGTACAAGTCCTTCCATAATGGAAGCATTTGTTTCAATAAGCTTATTAACATTAATAGGCTTAAGCCTTTTAATGTTGGCGTTTTTTATTACAATTTTCGGCTTCTCATAAAAGTTGCCGCCTTTGGCCTCAGCGATTACTTCGCCATTTAAAACATACTTGCGAATGCCTTCCGCCCACAAAAGCGGTGCTTCGGTATCGGGATATTCCCAGACCTTGTTCATTTCAAAGAAGTCCAATTCCTCTTTAAAAACAGGTCTTATTTCTTTTTGTACGGTTACGGAGACATCTAGCTTGAATATGCCATTTTCTCCATCCATCCATCTATATCCATACATAATTCTGCCATCCTTTGTTAGTTAATAGTCACCTTACTATTTTTTTCAGTCCAATAAAAGCGCAAGTCGCCGGCTACAGTCTTATGTACATTCCACATTTTTTCTAAGCCGTTAATGAATCCTTTATCGAGTAAGAACTCTCTGAATTCGAAAGCGGTAAATTCTTGGGGGAGTGAATACGCTTTTGATATTTCGTTCCAAACCATATCTGAAAATGTCCTTAATGGGGAATTCTTCTTCAAAATGGCCGCCGGGATAGTTTTTTTATCGTTCTCTTTACCCGCTTCAACAGCAATATATCCGACATCAAAAATGCGCAACATATCCGCCAGCAAAAGCGGCGACCATTGGATATTGGCCGGCACTGCTGGAAGCGTCGTATAAAAATAATCCGCAACTTCGCCAAAAGCAATATAGTCTTCGCTTTCGAGCAAGTTTTCTATCTGAATCCGGAGCGAACTCAAAAAGTTGTCTGTAACCTGTAGTGCTTCCTTCAGAACAAAGCGGTTTTCCGCATACTGAAGAAAGGATTGATTGCCAGTCTTAGATAAAACAAATGATAATGTTTGATCTGGAGTGGCTGAGCCAATCAAATTAAAATAGGCACTAGCCTCTTCACGAGTAAAAACATTATAATGCTCTCTACCATACTTGATAAGCAAACCATGAAAATCTTTCGGATAGTTTGGTTCTTCCTTCCAAATATGCATATTGTTTAAAAACACGAAAGAATTACCTTTGTATTCCTCCTGAACAAAAAGATGCACAGCAAGATCAAGCACTTCCTGACGCGATTCAAATGCATTGTTGTAAAAGAAGAAATCATCTAGTCGATAATGTGCATCATTGTATAATTGCTGAGCCGATGTATAGTTGCCATTAGTGGCAAACTGTTTTGTTAGGACATCAAGCAACACATCTGCCATTTCATCGTATTCGTTGATGTTGTCTCTGTGATAATACTTTTTGAGTACCTTTACCGCATGACAGGCTATCAGCGCACGATTGACCTGCTGTGTACTATAGCCTGAAAAGTTCTCTAGAATATTCTCTCTTGCTATACCGTCTCTACTGATTTTCAAAAGCGCCGTCAACTCATCTGCCAGTTTTGTGGATATACCCTCAACTTTTAACTCCGACTTAAACTTTTCTTGAATGCTTATTGTAAAGGTATCCGCCGTATTGACTTTGTCAGGATGAAGGTAACAGAAGTATCTAGCCAATTTTTGAAAGGCCGCGGAAAAACGATTGTGTTTATCTTGATTAAGCATTCTAAATCCCTCATCCGCCATCAAGCCAGTAGCTGTCGCCAGCGCCTCTTCCCAGTGGACACCAAAAAAGCTCTGGTTAGGAAATTCGTGTTCTTTGGCATATCTCTCTGCAAAGTGAAGAGCCGAAACATAGCTACGGCATGTACCGATGGCCATTTTTTCGATATTTTTGAGCCAATCAAAAAATGCTGTATCAAAATCTGTATCAACGGATGTATCTGGCTTTGAATATGCCTCTTTCTGTTCTTCGCTGGCAATCTTTTTGCACTGATATTCAATCACAATATCAGCAAATGAAATGTTACAAATATCAATCAATACAACAATTTTTTTCACAATGTCTGTTGCATTGATATTAGTCTCAAGATAATAATCATCAACTATGTGCTTAGGTGCAGTCATTCTTTCTGCGTGACCAAAATCAGATCTACCGTTTTTAGAGAATGACTGTCCAACTGGAATAATATCGGCATAGTCTGTATGTAGCTGTTTAAATAGTTTGACATATAAATCCGTCCAATTTACAACCGAATTATCCCGTCTTCCACAATAAGTGAAGGCTATAGGCTTTGTGTATAGCAAAGAAGTTACATTACCAAAATTGACTATGCTTTTTTCGACAGTATTTTCTGTAGCTGGCATGGTTTCAATCGCTTCATCTTTTTGAGCAAGATTAGGTAAATCCCTCACAAAGGCATAATACCAATTAGCCGCATAAACAATGTTATCGAACTGCCTTTTATTTCGAATTCTGAATATCTTATTTTGACTTACTGTCTTAACAAATCGTTTGATAGTATTTACATCTGTTGTTTCAAATAGCGGCATAGTAAGCACTTTGATTTTTAAGCAAAAAACTTCTGCTGCAAGCAAAAAACGGCATAAAGAGTCAAATTGGACTTTGGGAGCTTTTGTATCCAGCCATTCTCGAAACTGCTGTCGCGTTTTTTCCTGAATATCAATCATGCCTTTTGCCCCCCTCAATTTTTTTCGTATCTGCTGTGTTCCCAACTATGAAGTATTGCTGTTTGCGCGAAGGGTTCAAATGTATTTTTCAAGTCGCAATTGCCGCCCAAAATAAGTACTCAATTTTCCTGCAAATATTTACCGCCATTCGCCCTCTTGCGATTTTTCTGTGCGCTAGGAATCGTGCCAATTATTTTGCAATTCCATAACATGCATATTTTTAAAAATAAATCGCGACTGACTCCAAGATATTCTACAATTTCCTTCATGGAGTGCCATCGTTCAATATTCGAGTCTACACAACCCTCTCACTTTCACATGAGCTAATAGTCAAACAAGAAAACCATACCATAAACGCGAAAGAAAAACAATGTTTTTTGTAGTTTTATGGGGAATTACAGCAAATAAGCACTATAGTTCTGCAGTTTTTTTAATTTATTTATCACCTTCGAGAAGTTCAGCGCCTGCTTCGCACGGGACACTATCTTACCCGTAATTCTGATCGTGCTTTTCGTTTTTTTGTCATTACCTTTGCCTTGCATTCGTCTCTGTGGGGACAGGATGCGCAGCAGTTACCCTGCATTGTTGCAGTGCTATACCCGTTGCTTGGATTATAATGGCTGCTTGTAGGAGTGTTTCCTTCCTGACAGGAAAGAATTTCTGTTTTTCCTTCGTTAAGGACGAAATCCGCAGCCACATCTTCCGGTAACTTACCCGTAAGGAATGTTATTTTGGATGGGCTTCAATCTCCATGCTGTCCATGCGGACAAGGATTGGGGTGGACTCATCATCGCTGCTGTTGGGGTAGCGCGGAGAAGACCCATTTCCACAGCCATGGCTGTGGAAATGCGCTCGAACTCGTCCTTGATGAGGTCACAGCCATTCTCCTCGTTGTATACCTCTACCTTTCTGCGGAAATGCCTTATGGAACTTTGGGAAAGCAGTTGCTTCTCTTCCTGCGTGGTATGTAGTATATACTGGAGGTTCAATGCCCCACAATGGAGGAACTCCAGCAACACCTCGTCAGACAAACGGTACATCCGTTTCAAAACCAGCGCGAACACATAACGATTGTTTTCTATATTGGGACGGGAGCCAATTTCGCTGTGAAAATCCGCAAATTTTGCTTCCTCTACATTCGGGTAGATGGTATCACCGACTAGTTTCGTCCTTAACGTAGCAACGGCTTTTTTCGTCTGGTCGTTTGAATTAGCATACGGTCATTTAGTGTTACTTGTACATCCTGGCCTGGACGGAATATAATCGCCCAGCCCTCTATATTGTGTGATTTTGCTTCTTCTATTATACCGGGTATTGATGGAGATGACTATACGTTCTAAACTAAAGACGAATGTACTTCATAATAGTATAATAAGCTTCTTGATTGATTTTCTCTGGGTATTTTAAATATTCAGATACAATCTCACGTTCAATAGCACTCACATTTGATAATCCTCTATGCCCCAACTCAATACTATGCAAATCTAATGATTGGATATTGGCATATTTCATTGTTACTCCAGTTATGTTCCGATAGCGTTTATCAATAGTAATCCCTAGAACATTAGCTCGTTGCCTTAAAATTTTGCTAACAAGTTCTATACTTCGTTCTTTCTCTAAAATTGAATTTTGGGTGCGAAAATATTCACTTACCAAAAGTACAACCTCTTCTCTTTCCCACTTTGGTTGACGTGATTTTACAATATCTTTTTCACCTCGTATTATATAGTAGTAGTTATTTATATCCCTCTCCAAGGATAAAAAATTTATGATAATGTATTATTAAGCTCTTTTCCCAATTACTATTCGTATTGCCTTGCCATAGATTAACAGC
>Ga0153952_1000024_pt1 | contig 34147 bp, 19 predicted proteins | sample TSNJ036MetaG_FD_104746 | JGI IMG/M metagenome (GOLD analysis project Ga0153952, IMG submission 104746) | Attine ant fungus gardens microbial communities from New Jersey, USA - TSNJ036 MetaG | ecosystem: Host-associated > Fungi > Mycelium > Unclassified | place: USA: New Jersey, Wharton State... | reverse complement strand
AATTTAAACAGAATATTGGTAGGAATGGGAAGAAGTCTTGTTAAGTTTTTACCTATACCTCTTCAACAGTAATAGTAGGGTCACAGAATACCCAATCCTCTCTTACAGGCTGAGCAGTATGATATAGATGAAATAGCAACTTTGGTAAATAAGCAGAGAGCAATATTTAACCCTGAACAAGCTGCTGCTTTTGATACTGTTTTGGAGTCTATTACCAACAATCAAGGTCACCTTTTTTTAATTCATACTGCTAGTGGTTGTAAAAAGACATTTCTTTGTAATACTATTGCTGCTAAGGTTAGGAGAAGAGGACAGATAGCACTATGTGTAGTATTATCTGAAATTGCTGCTCTTTTGCTGGATGGAGAAAGGACATCTCATTCACACTTTAAGATTCTTCTTTCTATTAATGAGGACTCTATTGCTGGACTCAAACAGAATAGTTATATGTTTCCAGTTATTTAACAGACCAAGGTTATCATTTAGAATGAAGTTCTTATACAGCACAAGTATGATATTGATGCTGTTGATCAATGTCTAAGAGATTTACTTGAAGTAAGTGATTACTTGCACTTGATAGCTGTTGAATTGATATATTATCTAGAATGATTATCCATTTAGTGGAATTAAAGTGGTATTTGGAGGGGATTTTTGTCAAACTTTACCTGTGGTGCCTAAAAGAACACATTAACAAGTAGCAGCAGCATTCTTTTGTAGAGGAAATCTATGAAGACATATCAAGTTCTTACATCTCAGACACAATATACACTTGGACCACTCTAAAGCTGACAATCAGCATACTCAGTGGTTGTTGAAAATTGGTGCTGGATCAACTATGGATGATAATGAGATGATACAAGTTCCTCAGTCTACAGTTTGCACTAATTTCAACACTTTTATCAATAGGATCTATCCAGGAATTGGAAACCTAAGAGTTCAAGATAACCAATACTTCTTGGATTGCATTATCCTCTGTCCTAGAAATAATGAGGTGCATAATATTAATGAAGCTATTCTCCAACAGTTCAACCCAGTACCAAATACAGAGGTCCATATACTGAGAAGTATGGACTCTGTATCTGAGGAAGATGGAATGCACTATGCCTATCCTGTAGAGTTTCTTCAACAACTCAATAGTAGTGGATTGCCTCCTGCTTTACTTTGTCTCAAGGTTAGCTGTCCAGTTATCTTACTGAGGAACTTGGATCCAGAAGAAGGACTTTGCAATGGAACAAGAATAGTGGTATTGAATACAAGGAGAAAGGTGCTCTAGTGTAGAATTATTAGCAAGGATAGGAGGTTTAGAGGAAAGGTTATATTGATTCCAAGGATCAGGTTATCACCTAATGCAGACACATTGCCTATACCACTCAAGAGACTTCAATTCTCAGTCAGGTTGGCCTTTGCTATGATTATCAACAAGTCTCAAGGATAATCAGTGGAGCATATGAAGATTAATCTACAGACATCAGTGTTCTCACATGGACAACTTTATGTAGCATTTTTAAGATGTACTCCAGCATTAAACATTTCAGTACTTCTTCTAGAACAGAGCCAGGAGAGTAGAAGAATACTTAATATAGTATATAAAGAGATATTCAATAGTATTAGATTATAGATTGTATATATATGGACAATAGACTTGAGATTAATTTCTACTATAATATTAGAAGTAAATAAGGTCAGTTAGAATAGTTAAGTCAGTAAGTGATTGAAAAAATATGACAGAATACACAAAAAGTTAAAGAAGGGAGTATAGTGGACTGACTTCAATATATACTTAACTATTCAGAACTAGTAGAGGATTTAAGTCAGGCCATAGACCCAAATGAAAGCCTTGTCTATTAAGTATATAAGACCAATGTAGGAAGATGGCTGCTTAAGCAATGCTTAGCCAATGCTTTACAAGCATTTGTTAGCACACTTTCTCTTTTTTCCTCTATTTTCACTCAAAAAATCCAATAAATTTATTAAAAATTGAAATAAATTCAAAAAAAATCAGAAAAAACTACAAATTATTGGAGAAAGGAAATATAGTGAACTATAGACTGTTGAAGGAAAATAATATAGCAGATTACAAACAAGACTTCTAGTAGTTATTAGAAAAAGAAAGTATAGCAAACTAGAAACTATTAGAGGAAAGGAATATAATATATTGTATATGGTACTACTTACTTTATACACTGCAAACAATACTACTAGAGAAAGGGAGTATAGTAGACTGTAGTATATACACAAGACTACTTACTGTTATATTTACACAGATTGTTGAAGGAAGGGAACACAATAATCTAATAGGCAATACAATATTAACTTTACTCAGAATTAGTAGAGGGTTCAAGTTGGACCAGAGGTCCAGATGAAAACTATAAGGGGACATCTTAGGGACATACTTAGTTATTAGATAAGCCCAGTATCTATGGACTAAGTATATCTTCTACATTGTGTTTTTACTATCTTCTATACTTCTTCTGTTTTATGTTATCATGGTAATGCCTGTTTAACTATATAAGAACATTGTGGTATTATTGGTTAGTATTCATGTGATTGTGCACAGACTACCTATTGTAGTATATATAACAGCTTGTATGAATAGATTTATTTTTACTCAAATATTACACTAGCTTCCAGAATCTTCTCTTAGCTTATTGGGTAACTACCTCTGAGTGTTCTCTTTATAGTCTTTTGGAACCTTTGTCTACATACTACTTTCTCCTAGTTCTACATACTCTTTTTTTTCCTATGCTATATTTTAGATATAAGATTTCTCTTTTTTCCCATTCTAATACCTTCCTTACAATTGCATTCTTCCTTCTATATTCTATATATTGTATTTTCATTATTTCTTCTTTTCTTGCTTCTTGACATAAGCTACACCACATGTTCTTTACTTGTCTTTCAAGAAGGAATTCTTGTTCTTAATTTTTGTAGGTTTGTAGGTTTGCACTCCCTTGTCTTTGTATTTTCTATAATCTACATATATTGCCACAGTCTCTTCTGTGATCCATTCTCTTTCAAGTAGGAGTACACTCTCTGGAGGCATACTCTATTTGTCATAGTACTCCTATGCCTTTTCCCATGTAGGATACACCAGCCTCCTCTCTTGCTGTACCTTTTGTAGTCTAGCTACATATACTACCTCTTTCTCTTTTCTTCTTTTCCTTTTGACTTCAATATTTGGACATTCTTACTTATAGTGTCCTATTCTCCAACATCTAAAACATCTTATTTCTTTCATTGTCTTTTGTTTTCTTGCTTTTACTTTTTTTCTTACTCTACATTGCATTACCCTACTTGCCATTACCTTGAATTTATTGTAGGGAGTTGGTTTCCCTTTTACCTCCTTTTTATTTCTGTAGTTATAGGCCAGGTGCCCAAACAACATTAACACATCTTTCTTTTTCTTCCTTTTAGTTCTACCTTTAGTTTAGCAAGGGTATGCTTTTAGTTGAGCAGGCTGCTTATAAGAGAATCATACTAAGATTGAGATATTGTATTGATACCTTAATGGTACAAAGTGAATAGTTGATTGTCTAAGTTGATAAAAAGAATTTGATAGAGTTCCCATTAGATTCTATATACTACTTATACAACTACTACATGGTCTATGTACTACTTTTTCATACTCATCATGTGATATGACCCTGTGACATACAACATTGTCATGTAATACTTTCCCACACTCCTTCCTTGTATAGCAAGTCCAAATGAGAAAATATATATATATATAAATAATAACTTAGCTATTTTGCCAAGTTATGACAAACAGCTTATATTTATCTAGCATAATAATAGTAAGTAAATTGTCTAGGTATTGAATAGTCATCATCTTAGATGTACTCAAGTCTTACCTCAGATATTAACAAAAAGGTTAACAGTTAAAATACCTCTTATTTTACCAAGATTTTTATACTTTTCTTTCTAGATATTTAGCAAGACATTTTCTAACTCCACTTGCTATGGTGTAGCTATTGCAAAACCTATAGTAGGTATGGTAAAAAATCAGTTGTAATTGACAGTAGATATTGAGAAGGGATTGGTTATCTCTAGTAGAAATAATTGCAGATCAGTTGGTTGAAATAGTAGTTTTAAAGAATGATTGGTACTATTTGTAGTGCAACCATTGGATTGGACTAACCCTAGAACTGAGTTGTCTTTTATTTGGGGTGAATAAAGAAAACTCAATAGAGTTTTTCTTAAATTTGGACTACTACTTATATCTTTTACACATGGTCTATACTACTAACCCTAACCTACTAATGATTTAATGGAATTTACTAGAATGTTCCTTGACATGTGACCTATGTATGATATGGCTGATCATATGACTCTTCTATTATCTAATTAAAAGAAAAAAAGTAAAAGATAAAGAATTAAAGAAATAAAAGTTATTATGGCCAAGATAACTTATAACACTATTCATCTTGTTCCTGGAGTCTGTTAAGAGGCCATGTTTGGGAGTGTTGTAACAGCTATTATATTCTTCTAGAGATTTTCTTAATTATCTACTTATTTATTTTTGGTCTTTCCTAACTATGAGTACTTCACTACCTTGGAGCTTCTGTATTCTACAGTAAATATGTATATATCTACAATCTGGTATTTAGGTAGCTATTCTGTATCTCTGAGATTTAGTTTTCATGTCTGGATCTTAGATGTACATTTTATTTTTTATTTTTTCAATACTTAGTCTTCATTTTTGAATCTCAGTTTCAGTTGCATAGTATTTTGAGTGACATTCTATACAATATATATTCTCCTATAGATCATAGTATCTATTAGTAACATATTCTCAATGCTGAACTTTTCCAAGATGAATAGAAATAACTATAATGCCTAGTCAAACAATATGATATCAGCTCTACAAGTGAGACTTCTTTGGCTTATTGTTGATAGTCAATAACTTTTCCCCTAAACTTCCTTCTAGTCCTTTTACTGATGTTACCACCACCAAGCTATCTGTTTTCATTACTTCTGCTGAGCACTAAGCATAGGTTGCTTGTAAAATCAATATATGCAGTAGTTAGAATTTGATTTTGCTACTATAAGCTTGATGTACAGAGCAATTGAATTTGGATAATATAAACATATTCAGACAGCCTGTCATATACCAGAAATTCAGTATTATTTATTATTTATATTTATATTTATTTCATTTTCATTATAATTTGTGCTCTTGAACTCCTAATTTGTCTACTTCTATAAGATCATAATATAGACCAAACACTTATACTCTAACTCTTATTCTGGGATTTGTATAAATACTCTACTAGTATATTATAATTCTCTAGTTTATAGATTAAAGTTATAAAGTCACCTTTTCCATAGTCTTGTAGTGCTTTTTCTCTTTGATATATACTTTCCAACTTCATTACTTCTGAATTTACCTTTTTTTTGGACAATATTCCACTACTCTGAAATATGTGACCACAACAAGTAATAGGAGATCAAAGTACAGTACATAAGCTAAAGCCAAGGTCATTCTACTGTAGTATGACCATTGAGTTGAGCTAACCCTGGGACTGAGTTGTCTTTTATTCAGAGTGAACAAAGAGAACTCAACAGAGTTCCCCTTAGATTTGGGCTACTACTTATACCTTTTACACATGGTCTATACTACTAACCCTAACCTACTAATGATCTAATAGAATCTACTAGAATATTCCTTGATATGTGATATATAACCTGTATATAATATGACTGATTATGTGACAAATGTAATAGGTCATGTGATCTTGATCATGTGACTCCTCTATTATCTAATTAAAAGAAAAGAAAAGTAAAAGATAAAGGATTAAAGAAATAAAAAGTTATTATAGCTAAGATAGCTTATAACATCCATTTCTTTGTTGTCATTATATTTTTTCTAAGTTAGCTATAAAACCATGGGACCAGAAAGCAATGTCTCTTATTTCACTTAGTAGTGTGTTCTATTCTTTGACTCCATTCTTTGTATTACTTTCCAGAACTGTTATGAGCTATTTTGACTATAATAACTTTTTATTTCTTTAATTCTTTATTTTTTACTTTATTTTTCTTTGAATTAGATAAAAGGGAGTCACATGATCAGGATTACATGACCTGTTACATTTGTCACATAATCAGTCATATTATACACAGATCACATGTCAAGGAACATTTTAGTAAATTCTATTAGATTATTAGTAGATTAGAGTTAGTAGTATAGACTATGTGTAAGAGGTATAGATAGTAGTCCAAATCTAAAGGAAACTCTGTCAAGTTCTTTTTGTTCACCCCAAATAAAAGACAATCTAGTCCTAGGATTAGCTCAACCCAATAGTCACACTACAGGAACCTAGAGTATATATTTATAGTAATTTCTAGTATATTCTTAGTCTTTCTACACTGCTATCCCTTTCTATCTGATATAGCCACTACTTTGAAAGAAATATGGAATAAACTGTGTCAGCTTTATATTATGTAACAATAAGACACAAATGTCTACTATTATCTTTAGGAACTATACTTCAAAAACTAGAACAAATATATCTCTATGTCAGACCATATTAGTTTTTTCTTAAACTTGAAGTATTGTATTACTAAAGCTAAACATAAATTAGATGATATTCTTGTTGTTTATACTATTCTCCATTCCTTATCTTGCTCAAATATCTAGGATACTGTTAAATAGAACCTTCTTGATAAAAAGAAAGCACTTACCTTTGATTTCTTTCTCAGTGCTAAACTTATATTTGTCTATAATTATACTAAATATAATTGTCAAGCCAACAAAAATAAGAAGAAATCCAAATCTAATCAAATGCTTCTGTTGACCAAATCAAGTAGCAAAGGGAACAAGAGAAAAACTCACTAATCTAGTGGTTTTGCAAATTTAACTGTTGATTATTTATAATCTCTAGGTAAATATAAAGTGAACAAGATGTTGATAATAATTGGTGACTTATTCTCCACCACTGGAATACTTCTTGTAAGGACAATCAGAACAGAGTGAATTCTAGAAGAATTCTTGGTAATATTATACTTCTAAATATATTATAACTTACCTCTAGGAAAATCTTTAGAAATTAAAATAAGGCTTCTGGGGTATACTCTACAGTATATACTTCTATAGTCAAGACATCTCTGATCCTAAAGTTCTGTTAGTCAAGGTTAGAAATCTTCAAGTCAAGCTAAAGACAATTAAATATTACTATGTAATATTTAATTAGACACAAGGTTGTTCTAGAAAATAGATCTAGTGTTCCAGAGATGGTATTAATAGGGTTCTTTTACATTTACTCTCTTTTCAAAATTGCTGTATCTTAAAGCAATAGTTCTGAAATGAAAAATTGCATCAAAGTTCACTCAACAAATATATCTAGGTATTACGGTTTTTTGTAGTCATTTTCTTATTTGTCTTATATCTCTTATTGCTGATGGCTGTCATCAGTAAATTAGTAAGCTAGGAGATTTTTCACCTACTGTAGCTTTTTATACCTTAGTTTTGTACTTAAAGGACTAAAATGAATATTGTTATATTTTCTGGACTATTTACAAGTACTGACTATATCTAGTTGACATCTTAACAGGTACTTAGAATATATAAGTTCTGCACTTAAAAAACTGAGTTGATATCTTAATAGGTGTCAAATTGCTATCTTAGTTATAGTACACAAAACTAGGGACCATAGAATAGTTGTGATAGAATTTTACTACAAGATCTGGTACTGGAACATCAAAGACTATTTTCCAAGAGTTGTGTTCTCTTTTGAATTCTTTCTACTTTATCAAAAACTAAGAACTAAAATCTCCTTCCATGCCAGCAACTGTCCAAGATCTCTTTTACCTTCCACTCCTCTTCTTTATTAATGACAATAGATGGTAGCAGAAACTTAGGTCTTCTTCTAGAGATTAGATTGTCTAAGGTGGTAGACAGCTTCACTATGTTAAACATAGGATAGAGCTTCTTCATTATATGGGGCAGCTTGAGATGGTAGATAAGAGATCATTCTATTACAAAGAGTCTAAGACGATGATATGATAGTTTCAGAGAGAAGTATTGTTATAAACTTCATTTGGACCATAACTCCAGGAATACTCAACCAATTTTGACAATTCAAATGGCCACTAAAAGCCTTTAAGAAGACCTTTCCAACAATACTAAAAATGTCTCAAAGCAATTAGTATTTACTGAATTATTAGCAGATTAGTCAATGACCTCCAAGGTACCAAATACTAAATACTAAATTGCTAATATCTTGGAAACTGCTGAACATAATTGTTTGCTTCAATATTCATCATGAAGCTCTCTTTAATGTGCTTCTTTTGGCCATAAATAAATCCTAAGGCAATAAAATCCCATAGAAATATAAGGTCCTTAATGTTTGTATATAATACTAATCTATTACCTATAAATTATTATATGTTCTTAAATAGAACAAAGGACTGCCCTAAGATGGTTAGATTATCTCTATTTCAAGAACAATAGAACTTTTATATATAAAACAATAGGTAGTGATCATGTATATAAGGACTCTATATCTGATAATAAACCTTAGACTTAATAACATCTTTTGTTACTATCTAAATTTCACTTCTAAGCCTTTTTTGAATTTATATTCATTAATCACAAAATCAAGTAAGTAACCTTTTGTAATAGATGTGTAGTCTTTATATCAGTTGTATCAAGGAATATCTGATCTCTAGAATAAAATACTAGAATAGGAGATTTTCTTTGGCTGTAATATTGGGTTATGTTCTCTTATACTTTCCAAATTGCAGACTTGATCTCTTTGACTACTACCTCTATTTGCTTCATGAACTTGTTCACCATCTCTAATCTGGAGGAATATTACCTAGGTTTGAAACCTATGTAGGAGTTTGTTTAGTATCAAGCAGGAATGGAGTTTGCTGGATAGAAGCATTTATATAGTTGTTGTGCTAGAACTCTACTATAGGCAATAAGTCATACCAGTTATCTTGTTGCTTATTGATAAAGAGGTGTAGGTATTGGTTAAGTTTTTGGTTAACATATTCTATTTGTTCATCTATTTGTAGATGCTAAGTTGTAGAAAATGCCAGTTGTATTTCTAGTAGTTGGTAAAGTTCTCTTGTAAAGAGTACTATAGATTGAGGTCTACAGTCTAAGATTATATGCTCAGGTAATCTGTGGAATTTTCACATGTTGTATAGGAACAATTTTGCTGCTCCTTCTATAGTTACCATTGTGTGTGTCAGAATAAAATAGGCTTTCTCTGACACTAATTCCATGACTGTTATAATGGCATTACATCTAGAGAACTCAGGGAGCTCTACTATAAAGTTAACACTGAGAATATTCTATCTGGTGTCTGGTACTAAAAGTAAGTGGAGCTCTTTGACTAAAGGTTGTCTTACTGCTTTCATGTAAAGGCAGAGATTGCAAGTGCTAATATACTATCCTGTGTATCTTAATATCTAAGGCTACCAATAGTTCTGGGATACCAGCTCCAATATTTACTGGGGTATTCTACAACTGTTATGAGTTGCTTTGACTATGACAAAGAGCTGTAAATAAAATAGACACAGACTGGAGTCAAACTAGTAGCTGATAGACAATCTGTAGTTTAAACAAGAACAAATAGTATACTTGTATATATAGTAAACTGCAATTGAGCAAAAACCCCATTGAGTTTTTTTTTAACCCTGAAGAACTGCCTTGAATTTAACCTTAACTTAAGGTTCTCAAGTTAGTCATTAATAGAAAAACTCAATTTCATACTCAAGACACTGTTTGTTTTGAACCCTGCCTAAACTATATTCTTTTATTGTCCTCAATTGGTAATCAGCTTGATCATTGGTCTTTTTGAATAGTATAGCAACTTAGCCTGAGACAACTTAATCACTTTCCTAGTCTAAGTTGACAAGGAGAACTCAATAGAGTTCTTATTCAATTGTTATATACTACTTATATATACTTTGTATTTACTTTTATTTATAAAGTTCCATGCATTTCTTTTGAGTTATTCCCTTCTCATATGTCTATTGATTTTCTAATTAAAGAAAAAAAAAAGAAAATAAAAGAAATATAAATATTGATTTAGCCATTTGGCCAAGTTATGACAGATAGCAGGTCCTAACTATAAAGAGAACTTGGTAGTCAGTTAGGGACTGCTAGTAGATATTATGACTTGGCAAAACAGCTAAGTTATTATTTATATTTCTTTTTTTTTCTCTTCTCATTTGGACTTACTACAAGAAAGGAGTATGAGAAAGTGTTATATGATAGATATCACATATCACATTCATATACTAGGATGTCACAAGGATCACATGATATGGTGAGTGTGGGAAAGTAGTATACAGACTATGTAGTAGTTGTATAAGTAGTATACAGAATCTAATAGAGATTTCATTGAGTTTTCCTTGTTAACTTGGACTTGGAGTATGATTAAGTTATCTCAGGCTAAGTTGCTATAGTAGAAACTTGGTATCAAACCCAAGTATCATGTTTAAGACCTGACCTAGCAATTGAATAGTATTGTTTAGTAAATTATCTGTACCTTTTTAATCAGTAAAAGCCTTATGCTGGGGATGTATTATTATCTATACATGCAAAGGTTTAGAAAAGTATAATTAACTCATAAGCAACATGTTCAACCAATAGTGTACTCTCACCAAACTAAAGGCAAAACTAGAAGAAAGAGAAAAATAGAGATATTTTAACTACAAAGGGTTTAGGCACCTGGTCTACAACTGTAGAAATAAGAAAAAGAAAAAAGAAAAACTGATTCCCCAAAATGAATTTAAAGTATTGGTAAGTTGAGTAATAAGATATAGTGTAAGAGAGAAAGTAGAAGTACAAAGGTAGAAGACTAAAGAAGAAGAAAAAAAGTATTTAGGTGTTGGAAGCTGGGATACTACAAATAGAAGCACCCAAACATTATAGTAGAGAAAAGAAAAAACAAAGAGAAGAAAGCAATGCATATGGCTAGGCCACAAAAGACACAGCAAGAAAAAAACCAGTATATCCTATATAGAAAAAAGCACAGGAATATTATAAGGAGTAGAGCATACCTCCAGAAGGTACACTTTTGCTTGAGAGAGAATGATTGATAGAAAAGATAGTAGCAATGTATATGGATTGTGGAAAATGTAAAAGCAAAAAAGTCCAAACCTACAAAAACTGAAAGCAAGGATTTCTTCTCAAAAAACAAGTAAAAAACATGCAGTGTGACTTCTGCTAGGAAGTATGGAAAAAAAAAAAAAGTAAAAAAGGAAGAGATAACAAGGGTGTAGTGTATAAAGTATAGAAGAAGAGATACAATAGGAGAAAAAGTATTGGAACAAAAAAAAAGAGAGATTGTATATCCAGAATGTAAAACAGAAAAGAAAAAACTGTGGTAAAACTGAAGAGTGGTGGCATGCCCCATAGAGAAAAGTATAGCAGAGCAGTACACAAATAGAGATTCCAAGAAGCATAGCAAAGAAGGAGGTTAGCCAAAGGACTATCAGAAGAATGTTTAAGATGTTGAAAGAGATGTGGTTGAATATTGGAGTAGAAAGGTAAATATGCTTGAAGATGTAACAGTCAAAGTACTCTTGAATAGTGGTGTGACAGAAATGTTTATGAATAGAAAGATAGCAGCAAAGCATAGATTTAGACTGTAGAAGCTAGAGAGACCAGTGATAGTAAAAAATGTAGATAGTACAAATAATAACAGAGGAGCAATAATATACTAGGCCAAAGTAAACATATATTACAAAAATCACATAGAAAGAATAAGGGATATATGTAATCTAGGGAAAATGAATATTATATTAGGTATGCTATGGTTACAAGCATATAATCCAAAGATAAATTAGAAGATGGAAGAGATCAAAATAATAAGATACCCACCAATCTATGAAAGAAGTCTAGCAGTAAAAGAAGACACAGAAAAAAGGAAAAAGATAGGAAAAAGAGTTAAAGCAGTGGAAAAGGCAGATAGAGATAGATAAAAAATATCATTGGAAAAGAAGTTTAATGATAAAGTCAAATTAAATAGAGAAAAAGTAAGAAAGATAATGCCACAGAAATTTCACAAATGGCTTAAAGTGTTTGAGAAGGCAGAATTAGAAAGAATGTTAGTGAAAAAATCTTGAAACTATGTAATAAATCTGAAAGAAGATTTTATACCAAGAAAAAGAAGAATATATTTGATATTGAGAAAAGTAAAAGTGAAAGTGAGAGAATTTGTGGAGAAGCAGTTGAGAAAAGGGTACATTAAACTCTCAAAGTCACCTTAGACTTTGCTAGTATTTTTTGTAGAAAAAAAGGATAGAAAAAAAAATAGTATAAGATTATAGGTATTTAAATAAAGAGACAGTTAAGAATAATTACTCTCTATTTTTGATTTTGGACTTAATCAACACCATAGGGACAAAGAAGGTGTTTACAAAAATAGACTTGTGCTGGAGATACAACAATACATAGATAAAAGAAAAATAAGTAGAAGATTGCATTCATAATGTATCTTAGAGTATACAAGCCTACTATAATGTTTTTTAGTCTCACAAATTCACTAGCAACATTTCAAGCAATGATGAACGATATTTTGAAAGACCTAATAGGTATAGGAGATGTGGTAGCATTTATAGGTGATATATTGATAGAAACAGAAGACAAAAAAGAGTATAATGAGATAGTGGAGGGGGTACTGAAAAGAATAGAAACAAATGATCTATATGTGAAATCTGAGAAATGCATGTGAAAGGTTAAAAAGATTGACTTTCTAGGATTAGTAATGGAAACAAAGGATATTAAAATACAGAAAGAAAAAATAGTAGGAGTTCTGGAATAGCCAAGATCTAAAATGGTTAAAGATATACAGAAGTTCTTGGGATTAGCAAATTACTATAGGTGATTCATGAAAGATTTTGCCAAAATAGTTAAACTGCTGCATAAGCTGGTTAGAAAGAATAAGAAGTAGAATTAGAGAGAAAAGTAAGAGAAGGCATTTAAGAAGTTGAAAAAGGTATACAATATGACCAGTATTAATGGTGCCTGACTTAGATAAAGAGATAAGAGTAAAAACAAATGCATCAGAATATATAACAGAGGGTATACTCTCAATAAGATATAAAGATGATAAGTAAAAGCTGATAGTCTTTATTTCAAAATTGTTGAATGAAATAGAAAAAAATTACAAAATTCATGATAGGAAAATACTAGTAATAATTCAATATCTAGAAAAACAGAGGCACTTGCTAGAAAGTATACAGACAAAATTTAAAATCTGAAGTGATTACAAAAATTTCAAGTATTTTATGAGTAGTCAAAAATTGAATTGAAGACAAGCAAAATAGATATTATACTTGTCTAGATTTGATTTTACACTGAAATACATACCAAGAAGCAGTATGGAAAGAGCTGACAGCCTTAGTAAACGTTCAGACTAGTATATAGGAATAGAGAGAGATAACAAAGATAAAGTATTGGCAAAAGAAGAATAGTTGGAAATTAGAGTAATATAGGTAACAAAAGTGGTTATTGAAGAGATAGACCTATTAGAGAAGATTAGAAAATCAGAGACAAAAGACAATAAGGTAGTAAAAGTTATAAAAGAGATGAAATGAGCAGGTGTTAAAATATTAAAAAATAAATAGTAGCAAGAAGAGAATGGATTAATGTTGAGGGATAGAAAAGTATATGTTCCAAGGGACAAGAAATTGAGGGCAAAGGTAATTTAGCTACACTATAATACACTGGTAGAAGAATATAGAAGATAGTGAAAAAGACAGAGCTGGTAATGAGGAATTTTTGGTGGTCTGGGATCACTAAAGAAGTCAAAAAGTATATAAAAGAATATGATATATGCTAAAGGAATCAAAATTGTACAAAGGTACCTGTAGAAAAACTTATGCCTAATACAGTACCAGAAAAGCCATGGAGTCATATGTTGGGAATTGATACAAAGTTGTCAACAGTCTACCACCCATAAACAAATAAACAGATAGAAAGGATGAATCAGGAGTTGAAACAATACCTGAGGATGTTTATCAATCATAGGCAGGAGCAATAGTCTGATTAGTTAGTAATAGCAGAGTTTGTATATAATAATAAAGTACAGACTGGTATAAAAGTATCACTATTTAAGGCAAATATTGGATGAGACTCATATATAGGATTTGAGATGAGAAAAAAGAGGAAGTTTGAGAAGGCAGAAGAATTTGCAACAAGAATAAAGAAAGTTCATGAGAGGGCAAAAGTGGTACTGAGAAAAGGTTAGGAGGAAATAAAAAAGTATACAGATTAAAAAAAAAGTGAGGCAGAAGAACATTGAGTAGAAGACTGAGTGCTCTTGAGCACAGAAGATTTAAAGTACCAGATGCAAGGAAGAAGATCAGAAAAATTAACTGAAAGATTTGTTAGACCTTATTAAGTAAAAAAAATAATTTCAACAAATGCAATAGAACTAGATTTGTCAAGTATAGTAAAGATACATTTGGTAGTTAATATCAGTAGAGTATATAAGTACAAAGATCAAGTAGAGGGTCAGAGAAAGAAATGGCTATCACTAGTAGTAATTGATAGAGATGAAGAATATAAGGTAGAGAAGATATTGAACAAAAGAAAGTTTAGAGAGAGAGATAAATACCTAGTGTGATGAAAAGGGTATATAGCAAAAGAAGATATATAGGAGCTAAGAGAAAACTTGGGGAATATACAAGATTTGGTAAATAAATTTGAAGAAGAAAAATATAAGAAAGATATCAGGTAAATAAAGAAGAAGAATACTAAGGAAGATCAAGAAGGAAAACTACTAGGGCAATATACAGCAAAGTTATTATACAGATAGAATAATAAGAAATTTAATAGGGAATATTGGGAAAAATTGAAGAGAAATTGGAAACGATGAAAAACAGAAAAAACAAAAAAAAAAGAAAATACTAGAAATAATTTAGAAAAAAGACAAAGAAAAAAAAATCAAAAAGAACAAAAATTGAAAGAGAGTGGAATAGAAAAATAGGACAAAGAAGATGAGATAGGTAATTTATGAGACCTATATGATAAGCTGTAAAAATCCTTGGAACAAAAACCCTTAAGAGAGAGGTACTATCATGAGTTGCCTTGACTATGACAAGAAGCTATGAATAGAATGGACATGGACTAGAGTTAAACCAATAGCTGATGGACAACTTGTAGTTTAAGTAAGGACAAATAGTATACTTGTATATATAGTAGACTGTAATTGAGTGAAAACTCCATTGAGTTCTTTTCTAACCTTAAAGTGCTATCTTGAGTTAATCCCTAATATTAAGGTTCTTGAGTCAGTTGCTAACAGAGGACAAACAACCAACAGAGAAAGTGGACATACTGGAGTAGAGCAGAGAGAAAGCTACTTCTAGTTGAACTAGAAGGTCTTGTTTACTAGATGAGCTTGATTTATTCTTTTGACCATCTTGTACTATGTCTTTAGATCTATATCACTGGGGCATACTACTGGCATGGTCACAATTTGGTTCTAGATATCTGTTTATAGTTCTTTCTAGACTTGACAACAAGGGTTCTTGAATTGGAGTAACTAGCATCTAAGACCAGCAATTGAAAGAAGTCTAAGTAGTCTTCTACTGTTTAATTGTTCTGATAGTAGATAAATGTAGAAATATGATAAACTTGTGACACTCAGTCTTCATGTGTAAATAACTATATATAAGAAAATACCTTGTGATACTTAGTCTTTATGTGTAAATAACTGAAGTATCAGTACATGTTCTAGCTACTTATATATATTCTCTGAATACAATAGCAATAATAGATAATACAAGATTTCAAGGATACAGCCTGTAAATATAACAGTTTCTACTATGTGAACAATTGCCACTTTGTATAGAAGCAAAGTGCTTGACTTTTGGTAATAGTAATGCTCCAGTAAGAGTGTCTACAATCATTTTATCTGTTAGACAGTAAACTAACTTGATTTGGCCTTCTTCAACAATCTAGCAGATAAAGTGGTCTTTTATATCAATATACTTGGTATATGCATAGTAACAATGTTCTTTTGTCTATGAGTTCAATAGCTGATTTGTTATTAGAATAAAGTATTGTTGGGTCTAGTGTTATGCCAAAAATTTCATGAATAAGAGATTACAACCAGAGGACTTCTTTCATTGTATGAGTTACAGTAATGTACTTACTTTTAGTAATAAATAAGCTAATGATTTCTTGTTTTTTAGTGCTCTAGGATACTACACTACCATTCAAAAGAACTGTATATCCAGATAAGATATGTTAATCTTCAGCTATATTGCCATCTGTATTACTATATGCATGGAGTTTAGGGTTTATAACATCATATCCATAGATGAGCTATAAGTTTTTTGTTTTACTAAGATAGCAAAATATTCTTTCAACAGCTTACTAATGCTCAAGTCCAGAGTTATGCATGAAGCACAATACAGTTTGGATAGTATAGAAAATGTCTGGGCATATGCCAATTATAATATAAATAAGCTCTCCAACACATTTATAGTATAATATATTATGTATTCTTGCAATCTTGGCAGTAGTGCTGGGACACTGGGCTGAGGATAGTTTCAGGGATATATCCATTGGGATAGATATAGGTTTAAGACAATCAAAGTTGTAGTGATGAAGGATAAAGTCAATATAAGAGTATTGTGAGATATTGATGGTATGTAATTTGTAATTTCTTGTAATCTCTAATCCTAAAGGCCAATGTAGCTAATTTATATCAGTGATTTCAACATGTTCCTGGATTAAATTTTTGAAGTGTATAATATACTCAATTAAATTTGATCCAATAGTACAGTTGTTTATATATACTAGAATTACAACAAAGTCTTCATCAATAAATCAGTAGAAAATAGCTTTATTAATATAGTAGTGGATAAACCCAAGATAGTATATAAGTATGTCAACTAGTTTTTGGTACCAATGATGTTCTGATTACTTTAGTCTATATAGTATTTTCCATAAATAGTATACTTTGTCTTTAGTATCTTTTTCTATATATTCTGGTAGCTGCTTTATATGAATATCTTTGTTTTTAGTGAGTTTGATATTTAAATATACTTTTTTGATGTTAATTTGATGCAACTCAAAGTTTTCTTCAGCTACAATGGCAAGAATGATATAAATAGATTGTAGTTTGGCTACTGGTATAAACATATCAAAATAATTAACATCTGGGACTTGAAAAAAACCTTGTGCTACAAGACAAGCTTTATAACAGATAATGATACTACTTGTATCCTTTTTGATGTAGAATACCCATTTGGAGCCAATAATATTTGTACCTTCAGATAGGTTAACAAGTTCCTATGTTCTAGCTGCTTTGAGTGTTACTAACTCTTCTTTTATTCTATCTTGTCATTGAGACCAGTCAGGTTGACTCTTGGCTTCTTTCAAGGACTATAGTTCAAAGGTTTCTGCATTGCTGATTTCTGTAGCCAAAGCATACTTATCTAGGTAATCTATAGACATCATCTGCTCAGCTGCTTTCTCTTCCTCAGAAATAATAGATGGTTGGGAAATTTGGACTCCCTTGGAAATAATTGGATTAGATGGCCAGTTTGAAGCAGTTCCTTTATTATGAAGTAATTGTTGTATATGTTCACTAGGTTTTTTTATTTTTGTAACTTGTTGATCTGACTTTTTAGGTAAAGCTGTAACTGCTAGTGCTTTGGTTTAATAGGAGGTAACAGGAATAGGTTGATCAGGTTTTGTTTTAATAAGTACTGGTTCTTCTTTCTCTTTCTTGAGATAAGAAGCTGATGTAGCTAACTTGTCAAAGTAAATGTTACTATCAAGCCCTACTAGAGAGGGAGTAACAGCATTGCAGAGGAAGGTTCTAGAAGTCAAGGGGGAAAATCCTATTAGACTAGTAATAAACAGGATTGCTAGGTTGAGAACAAGACTAAGGGTATTTTTAAGGGCCCAAATAGTATATATATATATATGTCAGTAAGAGAGGGATCAATTTGGAATAGTAGAAGTGTTTCTATTAGTGGAGCTAGAACCAAGAGAGAAGTTGAGTTCTAGAGGGTAGCTTGTTACTCCTTTGATAGCTTAGATGTTATAGTATATAATAGTGCCCTCCTCCCAAAGCTATGTTCTTGTGGCCTATTAGCATGTGAACTGGTAACCCAAGTGAGTAAGGTGGTTATCTACTAGTAAATTAGAGTTCAGGTATAAGGATAAGTAGTAAAAAAATTGAGGTCTAGACCTAGTTTGTCAGGGTTTTGTAGATGGAAATTCTGTACTAGTTTGGGTATGTTAATGAGTTCCAATGCATCTAGCCAAGAGAATTCATCTAGAGTGTTCTCATAGCCCAACTATTAGATATAGTAGAGGAGAAATACTCTTTTGTGGCAATTTATCTTTGAGTCTAGTACTTGGGTGATTTCAAATTTAAGATCACTATTTATAATTACAGGTGGATTAGTTCATCTAGAGATGTTGCTAAGGGATACTAGTTTAAGCTACAATATATGGAATACTGGGTAAATGTAGTAGAGGTGGTCTAGTAGTTTTATCTGGTAAGACTGCAGACTTAGTTTACTAGTTATCTCAAATAGATCTAAATACCTTTCAGCAAGTTTCCTGGAGGGTCAGATAGTATTTATAAACTTGGCCAGCACAAATATGGTATCTCCTAGTTGGATGTCTGGGAGTAAAGATCCTCTTGAGTCTGTTAGTCCCTGGTAATATCATTAGGACTTCTTGATCATTCTTTTTAGCTAGTTGTGGATCTTGTCCAGTTTGGCAACATAGGTTTGGGTAGCTAGGGAAAATAGGTTAGAGGCTAGCTGACAATGTATGTAGAGATAGTACCTTTTGTTTGCAAAGAAGGGTAAAAACCTAGTAGTCAACAAGAGAGCATTATTGAATATAAATTCTGCTAAGGATAGTAAATGAGCCCAATTGGCCTGTTGATAGTCACAATAAATATATAAGTATTGTTCCAAGGATTAATTAGTATATTCAGTTTGTCTATCAGCCTCAGGGTAGTGATCTAAGATGAAATATAATCTTATTCCTAAGACTATGGCCAAGAAGTGGAAGAATCTAAACACAAATTTTATGTCCTGGTCAGAGGTAATTTAGGTTGGTACCCCATGTTTTGAAAATATATACTGAATGAATAGTCTAGCTAAGCCCATTGAATCCAGCTTACTGTGAGTGAGTATAAAGATTGCTTACTTGGTGAGTCTATTTATGATTACCAAGATGTCTGTGAATCTGTCAGATAAGGATAAGTATTCAATAAAGTCTATTGAAATAGATATCCAGAGTTGTAGAAGGATTAGAAGCTGTTGAAGATGTCTATAAGGCTTGTGGTACTGGGTCTTGTTGCACATACAAATACTATAGGACTTGATATAGTCAATGACAAACTTTCAAAGTCCTAGCCATATAAGAGTGACCAAAGTAGACTCTAGAAGAAACCTTAATATATAATTACACTCTAGAATACATTATAACTTATCTCCAGGAGAAATCTCAAAGAATAGAATAAGGCTCCTAGAGGGTGATCTACTCTATATATATTGCTTCCTTAGTTACAGATGTCTTGGCTGTCAGAGATAGGAATTACAGGAGTAAACAACTAATTAAACCTGGAATAATGCTTATTTAATTAGTTGTTAGAGTTACTCTGGTCTATTGCCACTGGTGTATTAGGAGTAGAATTTGGTATAATCCTCTTATAGGCTATGTATATCTGTATCAAATGAGTTTGGATATTTTTATTTGACTAGAGTGACCTACAAGAGGGTAATTATAATAGGTCTTCAGAATTTGGAGTTGTAAATTATTATAATTAGGTACAAATATTTGGTCCTCGAGATATACTAGTTTATCTTTACCTAAGAACCAACAACTCTCATGGATAGTTCTAGGGAATGAAATAACTTTTGCTAATGTTAAGTCCAGCTTTAGGGCATCTCTGATATCAGTATGTAAGATATTAATATCTAGAAAGTCTATAGGAGGGGTTGAGAGGTAGGAGACATGACCAGCTAGTTAATTGGAGTTGAAGATAGATTGGTAGTTTGGAGATATGACTATTTTACTCTCTACTTCTAGTTCTTTTAGTAGTAGGTCCTAACATCTTGTCAATATGTCTGGCTTGGTATCCAGCTTACTGGATCTAAATTTGATATTCAGGTTAAACTGTGCCAAATATTCTGCCTATTGGGCTTGATAGTGCAATAACAACTTTGAGGAGCAGAAATATATCAGATTCTTGTGATCAGTAATAATGTCCACTGGAGTAGCTATCTTCTCTAAGTAGTAATGCCACTTTTTGAAGGCTTCAAAGATGGCCAATAGTTCTTTATTATGGACATTGTAGTTTAATTCTACTGAGTTCAGAGTTCTTGAATAAAATATGATTGGGTATATCTTGTTTCCAAGATGTGTTGACAAGATAACTGCTATAGTATGATCAGAGATATTGGTTTTTAGTAGTAAGGATGCTTCTAGGTTCCAATGAGTGAGTAAGGGTGCTGAAGCAAATACTTTCTTCAAGGCATTGAAAAAGTTCTTATAGTTGTTAGTCCAGGACCAAGGTATGTTCTTTTATATGAGGTAGTTGAGTAGTAGTGTTAGTATAGAGTAATTGTGAATAAATCATCTATAGAAGTTTGAGAAGCCCAAAAATGCCTATATATCCTTGACCTTGTAAAGGGTTGGCTAGTCTAAAATGGTCTGTACCTTGCCCAAATCTATTCCTAGACCCTCAGGACTCAGTATAAAACTGAGGAATTCAACTTGGTCCTGGTGCAAAGTATACTTGTTGGGAGAAGTGTATAGTTTATTAGCCCTCAAGCATTATAAGATCTTTTTCATATAGTCTTTGTAATCTTTTAGGTTGTCAGAGTAGATAAGGATATTATCTAGATAAACTACTATGCAGATATCCAGCAGGTCAAAGAAGATATTATTCATAAAGCACTGAAATGCAGAAAGAGCATTAGAGAGTCCAAATAGTATAACAAACTACCTATAAGATCTGTAATGAGTTTGGAAAGCTATTTTCCACTTCTCACCATTGGCAATATAGACCAAGTGGTAGATATTCCATAGGTTTATCTTGCTGTAAACTCAAGCCTTCTTCAGTGCATCCAGTAGGTCAGTTATTAGTAGGATTGGGTAGTAGTCCTTATGGGTAATCCTATTTAATCTCCTATAATTGATATATAGTTGCAGTAAACCATCTTTTTTCTTCACAAAGAGTACTGGGGCCCCACAGGGTGATTTAGAAGGTCTAACAATGTCTATCTTAACATTTTTCTCTAGAAATTCTTGTAATGTCTGCAACTTAAGGGTAGATAGGGAATATATTGGTTCTAGAGATAGAAGTTTTTTTTCTCTATGGATATTGTAAGGTCATAGGCATAATATTTGGGTAATTGTTTGGCTCCTTGTTTGCTGAAGATGTTAGCAAATTGATAATAATCCTTGGGTATATTGGTCAAATCTGGTAATTTGTTCCCTAATTTGCTTATGCATCCCCAGATTAGAGAATATTTGTCTAAAAGGGTTGGTAAGTCTTTGATTTTTTTTGTCTGCTAGCCAGTTTGAAAGCTACTGTATTAACCATGGATATCTTAGGTGGTGAGCCATTACTTTCTATAGTTTCCAAATCTAGCCCTAGTTCTCATGGAGTTCTAGGTTATGTAGGGGAAGTGACTGGTATAGTATTCTGTCTGTTGTATAGTGTTAATGTACCAGTACTCTAATCAATCTTAGGGTTGGCCTAATACAACCAACTATGATCCAGTACCATTGAGCAGGACCTATCCAGTAGAGTTGAGTAGAACTCAAGCTGAGTATAAAAACTACACAAAAAATGAATTAGAAGCAACACAATCTCAGATATAGTATGGTTAGTAGTACCATTTAGTAATATTAGGGTCAATAGTTTGATTTTTTTGGATAACAGCTTGAACTTAGATACAAACAATATATCCATAAAGCAGTCTGACAGACCCAAGTCTACCAATACTTGGAAAACCACTAGGATAACCTCTGAGCACAGTAGAATCTGTAGTGTACTCAATTCAGCTAGTACTACTGTATTCAGACAAAGTCTGGGTTCCCAGGAGGGGGTTCAAATGGTCATTTCCTCTTTTTTTTGGAGGTTATCTTGGATAGGTCTCTTTTTCAACTAGACTGCTTGAGCTCTCATTGTGACATTGGTTAACTGTACCTGTTTTGGATGTGCTTGAGCAAGATAACCTAACTAACTACACCTCATATACAATCCTAGATTTGAATGACATTGGTGTTCAACTGCCATTAATTTTCTATTTGGGCCCAGAATACTGCTCGACAACAATAGTGCAGGAGAGTTTTGGTTAATGGCCCTAGAGACAGCAGCAACAGTTCTAGAAGACTCTCCAGGATCTGTCTTGAGTATTCTAGTATATTTCTGTTACTCAGGGTTTGGACACTTCTGTATAAACATTTCTTGGCAAGTGACTTTGCAAGATATAAGCCAATTTCTATTTGTTCTTCTCATTCTGAAGTCTTCTTCAATAGTCATTATCAATCTTTAAGACAGCTCATTTAAACCCTTTGAATGTGAATAAGTCTTCTTTGGTATAGTGGAGTTCCTCACTTATATATGAGGGAATTGCATCCTTCATAACCTTCCTGAGGGAACAGTCATCCCAGTAAATGCAATTTTGGTACTTTGCAAACTGTATAAAGTAACTGACTGTCTTTCCATCAGGGGAAGATAGAATGGCAACAATTGCACTCTCATTGTTGTCCTTAGGTGTATATAAACCAAAAATATTGGATAATTTCTGGATGAATACTAACCAGTTGGACAAGAAATCAAAATCCTGGTAGGAATCTAGTAAGTAGTCATTCCATAGAGGTTACTGACAATTCCCTGAATAGATTTGGGCACAAGCAGTTATGTCTAACACATCATTTGAGTTGAGCATCTGAGTTTAGAGGGGATTAGGACATAGTGCCAAAATTTGTTTGGTTGGATCTAGTAGAGTACTAGATGGAGTTAGTCTTATTCTACTATTAAGCCTTACTAAAGAGGGGATAATGGCATTATAGAAGAAAGTTCTGGAGGTCAAGGAAGAGAATCCTATTAGACTAGTGATAGATAGGGTTACTAGGTCGAGAACAAGACTGAGGGTATTTCTAAGGGCCTAGACAGTATATATATATATATATCAGTAAGAGAGAGGTCAATTTGGAATGGTAGAAGTATTTCCATCAGTAGAGCTAGAACCAAGAGAGAAGTTGAGTTCTAAAGAGTAGTTTGTTACTCCTCTAGTAGCTCAGATATTATGGTGTATGACAGCTATACTCAACAGATATAGTTCACTTGTCTGGCCAATAGACATAATAACTCTTGCTTTTGTTATCCAAACCAATCCAGCAGCCGGTTTGGACTCTTTTACTAAGTTTGTTACTATGTTCTATTCTTACCCAATACTTCTTACTCCACTCACAAATATTGCTAAGGTCAGGTTTTGTGTTAAAAACTGTTTCAAGTAGTGTCATGTCCTTAACAGAGCATATTGAAGTTCTATTCATCAACTAGACAATATATCTTGCTACCTCACCCTACAAGAATTTAGATAGACTACTTTGATAGAGAAGAGCATGAGTTTGTTCTAGAATATAGCAATTTCTCTATTCAGCAACACTATTGTGCTATGGAGTATCATGTACAGTGAGCTTTTGTTCCATTCCTTGAGATTTTAAGTATATACTGAACTCTCTTTCTGTGTATTCTTCTCTTTGATCTGAGTGCAATATCTTAATCTTCTTGTTAGACTGCATATGACATCAAGCTTCAAAATCATTGTAGGCTGTTATTGTCTTGTTCTTTGACTTCAGCAAGTTGAGTCTAGTAAGCTGTGTCTTGTCATCAGTAAAGGTAATATAATATCTTCATTTTTCTAATGTATTTATAGGTATAGAACCCCATAAGTCACTGTGTATTTCATTACCAAAGTCTTCAGCTTGTTTTTCTTTATGTATTTTTGGTATGGGCTTTTAAGTTGACTTTGTATATGTATATGTTTTACAGAAAAATAAATCATTAGAGTTTGTTGTTATGAGTTGAAGGTCAGTGATCAATCTGTCAATGATTAACTTCTTTGCAATATCAGGTGAGATATGACCTATATATCAATGGAGTTGCTGTAGGGTAACCTGTTTAATAGCATTAGTTGTTGGTAGTTCACTGGTATATTTGTATAGGTTATAGGCATTTTTGGGAATTTCATCTATCTTGTCTTCTTTCTTTGTAAAAATACTGCACTTTCCATTGTCAAAGAAACATTGAAAACCACACTCATCAAGTTTCCTAATTGAAACAAAAGTATAGCCAACTTCAAAAGAGTACAAGACTTTGGTGAGTTTAAGTTCAGAGGTTTTTGTACTATTTGATACTTTAATTGTCATATCTCTTTTTCTAATAGCATAAAAGCTTTGTTTGTTTGCTATGTTCATAGTTTTGGGTATGATTCTGAGGTAGTTTTTGAGATGCTCATGGTAAGGTGTGATATAGATACTACAACTAGAGTCATATAGCTTAATATGAGATGCAGGTTTAGCCTTATCAGATATAATAGCTATGGCTTTTTCAATAACTTTATCTTTAGCATTCAATAACCAGTTGTCATCTTCTGCCACTTCAAAAAACTAGTTCTCATCATTGCAAATACTTTCATGAGAATACATGCTGTTATGCTCACTATCAGAGTTGTTTGAGTTATAAATGACTGCATAAACTCCATTAGCTTCTAAGTCAAAGTCGATAGCATTAGCAGAGTTATTCCCTTTCTTAAAGAATCTCTTGTTGTCCTTTTCTTTCTTATTCATTGAAAATTTAGAATATCTACCCTATGGTGGCTCTTTTCACCACAGTTCCAGTATGATATAACTTAGACTCCAAATGTGTTTGTTGTCTAAGAATAACTAATAGTTCTTGTACTATCACTTTCCAAGTGATATCCTGTTAGGGTATTTCAACAAGAGTATATTCAGTTGTCTTTCTAGTTAATATTCACTCCAGAGATGATTGTCAGTTATGGAAATACTTTCTTGAAGTGTTCTTCCAAACCAAAGATTAAGGAAAGAAAAAAAGAAAGGAAGAACTTAGAGTTCTTTACTTTTTCCAGATGTATTTATGAACACTTCTACTAATCTATCCTAATAGAGAAGTAGCTAATACTATCTGTGACTGTTATTGTCCAGGTTACTACCAATGTCTATTTTAGGATTTATAATTGTTTATAAGTCTGTTTTAAGTGTTCTTCTGTTATAGTTTCTATTTAGGTTGGTTCTTTTCTAGGCCAAAGTTGGATCTGGATCTATTAAAGATCCTGATCAATAGTCACTATTGATGTCAGCTAATCATAATTATTGAGAGCAGTGGTCCAGTCCTCCCATCCTCTCTCTTGAGCTCCTTTCCATTCATCCATTCATAATTATCCCCTCTGAGATAATCAACTTCATAATGATCATCCAGAGGGAGATTATCTTTCCATCCATCATACTCCTCTTCATCTTCTAGAGGATTTGTCATAACACAGCAAGTACCTCTCAGCTTTTTATCTCTGGCATCCATAATAGCTAATGCTTTGTTTCAGTTAGTCCTTGATTTATGATCCCTTTTGGTCACATGAAGCCTTTCAGTTTGTCTCAATTGGTGGTCATACTCTTTAGAAATCAATAAAATTAACATGTCAGGGTCTACTTTCTTTGTAGAATTGATTAGCCAAGCTGCAGCTAGCTATAATAATGCAAAATTTGCAAGATCTCTAGACAAGCAGCTGATAATTGTTGATCTATAATCTTTTTCACTAATAATAACACCAACAGTAGATAATTCTTCTTACTTAATTATGAGTTTCTTAAGAAAATTTCAAACATTCTTGGAGTCTTTACACTTTATGTCAAGAAATTATATGCAAAGATTAGTTTGGGCATAGATTTCTTTAGTTGTATATTCTTTGACAATTAGATTCTATCGATCCTTGACAGTTAGTTTAGAGTAAACTTTCATAAAGGTTGAATCAGGGATTTTCTGAGTAAGCAATAACTTTATAACTTTCTCATCCTTTTTTTATTGAAGACTGTTGGCAATCTCTTCATCTGTAGTTCCAGTAGGAGGTTTTGGGCTGGTACTATCAAAGTGGCCCCAAAAGCCTTTTGCTTCAACAGTATCTTAAAAGCAAATGTAGAAGATAGCTTAGTTGAGACCAAAGAGGTCAAGTTTAGGAACTGTGGTAGGAAAGGAGTCAGCAAGGGATATAGTAGTAGTACATGGCAGTTATTCTGTACAATAGGGCTCAATAATCTATAGAAATATAACAAACTTATAACAATCAGTCTTCATGTGTAAATAGCTGAGATATCAGTATATGTTCTAGCTACTTATATATATTCTCTAAATACAATAGCAACAATAGATAGTACAAGGTTTTGAGGATATAGTCTATAAATACAATAGTTTCCAATATATAAACAATTGCTGCTTTATATTGTGACCACAAGTAGTCACAATTATATTATCTTGGACTTGAAAATGTTTGTCTGCTTAACAATAAACACCTCTAGTATATTGGTAGCATCCAGCTCCATGTTGATAGGAAAGAACTGGGCCTAGAACTGTTGTTTAAAGACTGACTAAGATTGCAGAGGGTAAATGCTGGTGTCTGTCTCCTGGCAGAAGAGATTCTCAAACCACTTCACTACATGCCTATTTTTAAAAAATACCAAGGCCCAGAAGACCTGTTCTTGGTCTGAGTCAAATTATTCTGGAGCCAACTATATATAAAGTATATAGAAGTTCAAGAAGGTTTGACTATAATTCCACTCTCTATTGAAGTCTAGTAGTAAGGGAAGTTTAGACTATACTATAAGGGGATATCCTAGGGATATGTTTAGTTATTAGGTAAGTTCAGTATCTATAGGCTAAGTATATCTTTTATATCATATTTGTCATAAGTTGCCTTAATAATGACAGAGAAGCTATAAATAGAATGGACATGGACTAGAGTCAAACTGGTAGCTAATGGATAGCTTGTAGTATAAATAAGGACAAATAGTATACTTATATATATAGTAGACTACAATCAAGCAAGAACCCTATTAAGTTCTTTTCTAATTCTGAAGTGCTACCTTGAGTTAAACTCTAGCTTAAGATTCTTGAGTCAGTTGCTAACAATTTACTGCCCTAGTAATATGGTTATACTATCACTCCAAGGAAAGGATCCCTAACCTAAATACCTTTCTAAGAATACAATATTACTTCTTTGCATATACAGCCCACAATGGGACTTCAGCACAAGGTTTCTACTAAGAACAGCAAAAGTATGCTATACAACACTACTCAATTGTGAGGTTAGGTCTCAGACACAATATCTGAGCTTGGTACTATACTTCCACTGATAGTCCCTAACTGACTATCAAGTCCCCCTAAGCCTAGTGTTATAAGCTGTCTTGGGCCATAATAACTTTTATTTCTTTAATCCTTTATCTTTTACTTTACTTTTCTTTTGATTAGATAAAAGGGAATCACATGTATCACAACACATTACATTCCTGTAACAAATTGATCACAAGATCAGTCACATCACACAGGTCACATATCAAAGAACATTCTAGTAGATTCTATTAGATTATTAGTAGGTTAGGGTTAGTAGTACAGACCATGTATAAAAGGTATAAGTAGTAGCCCAAATCTAAGAGAAACTCTGTTAAGTTCTCTTTGTTTACCCCAAATAAAAGACAACTCAGTCCTAGGGTTAGCTCAACCCAACAGTCACACTACACCTAGGGCCTGACTATGTCATAGTAGTCCTGAGTTGTGTTATCCAGGTACCAAGGAAGATAAGAGAGTAAGTTAGCAAGGCTCTGTAATGAATAGTGCTGATGAGAGAATTGAGTTCTGGTATAAGAACTTAGACTGAGATGTCTTAGAACTACTCCTAGTCCAAGTTGACAAGGAGTAGTTCTAAGGCATCTCTGTCTAAGTCCTTACAGTTTGGCTGTGTCATGATATTGTATTGGAGTAGTAAGAATCCATGTTGGGGCAGCTGTGGTCATCTACTAGGTGAGTTTTGCTGTAGTGATCAAGTAGTCCTCCAAGGGAATAGTTTAGTTGTCTTGGGAGGCAGTGGAGTTGTCTTAATCTATAGTATTAGTCTGAGGGGATGTCATCTTGGCCTCTATTCTATATCCCTTACCATCTATGTTCTCATTACCTAGTGTACCAATCCATAATCCAACACTTGGTTTTTGTCTCTAGATCTTAGTTCCAGCTGCATAGCATCTTGAGTCACATACTGCACAATATATATTTTCTTATAGAGTCTCGTTTCCTGTATCTCAGAGGGGTTTTGACCCAATTTTAATATACTATAGCCCAAATCCAAGGGGAAATCTGTTGAGTTCTCCTTGTTCATCCCAAATAAAAGACAACTCAGCCCTAGGGTTAGTTCAACCCAACAGTCACACTACAGTAACATCTATAGTGCTTTAATCCTCTTTTGTTTTTTCATTATTACTATTGCACTACTCTTCTATGTATATAAAGGCTCTCATTTCTATAATGGCATTTCAGCTTTGTCTTTGTCTTTAAACTTTCAATATACAACTTGAGGTCTATCTAGGTGAGTTTGCTGGTGCATTTCACTGCTGTGCAATGCTCACTGGCTCCCCTTAAACAGAGACTCATCCAACTATTCCTAGTTATTATATGTCTAATAACTGTGTCTCAGATTGATTGTGTAAAAAGTAGATAGTTGTCAATCTATTGTTGACCTCTGAGATTTATTTTGTAAAAGCATGCTCAGGCCAACTTGACAATTCAATGCCCACTGTGATATGAAGTGTGCCTTGAAATTCTGTTGATGTAGCAAAAGCCACCCAAGGAGAGCTTACATGGTCACTAAGCATAGATTCACTCCAATGAAGGGTCTCTGATGTGTTGTAGAGAATTAATTAATTTACTCAACATATATATATGTGGCACTGGAATTCGGTGCAGCTTGAAAGTGCTTGAAGTTCATTCTTCTTTGCTATACCATGGACATAATAAACTATGTAATCAAGGTTGGGCTTTACAAGAGCGTGTCTTTAGTTTACCAGCTTTCCACCATCGTTACGGGCTACTGTATGTTCAGGTGTCTGGTGCAACAAGCATGAAAGACCCCGCAATTGGATCACCGAGGCCAACTGCACTAGCAAAAGCGGCAATATCAAAGTTTTGAATCGGAGTCATCGCATTAACGACCTTCTGGCTATTGAATCCGCGAGGCTGCTCAAACAAGAGGAAGATGTACCTAATTGTAGCAAAATCAACCAAGGAAGGAAAGGAGATTATGTAGTTCAATATATCGTACCTATGCGCGTCAGATCCAGCAGGAGGGGTAGGCTGCCTGAACTCGCTGATGGCAGGGGTCGAGTTGCTCAGCAAGCCCAATCTGTTGGGAGCGAAATTTCCACCAAGGAAATGTCGAATTTGCGCATTGGTTGGGTTCTGCGGTGTTGGTGCATCCGGGTCAACCGCAGCAATAACAAAAGGACCTTGACACTTCGAGTCCCTCAAAGCGAAACTCGGGGGACCGGCAGTTGCTGAATGACTTCTCAGTAGATATTATTCTAACTGATTAGATAGAGCATACAGTCGCGAGGCATTTGTTGACCTGCGTGGATCGTAATCGGGCTTGCATCAGGCTCAGGGAATGTCACTTCCAAAAGAGCGCTGGGGTCAAAAAAGATAGAAAGGTCCTGGGGAATCTGTGCCAAGCTCAATGGTAAGAAGATCGTAAACGGGCCCACACTTCAATCACTAACATGAGCATTATCAAAAGCTTGCTCAACGGTGTGGATATTTGTATCCTGAGCAACGACCGTAAGGGCAATCAGGGATAAGAATGTAAGTGAGAAACGCATTTGAGTTAGTGGGGTGTACGGAAGAACATTAAATATCACCCCCGCTCATAGATGGGAAACAAGAACTCATATTCGGCCCGGTTTGAGAAAACTTGCAAAGAAAGGCCATTGTCTCCACTAATCCCCACGCACCTGCTAACGCGACAGCCACGCATCTGTGCACAGTTTTGCCACAAGGAGCTAGTCCGGAGCAGGTTTGATGATCCTAACAATTGATGGCCGCGACACACAGAATTCCATTGCTATTTTCAAGCACGCTTAGGGGAGGAATATATAGCACGAATATCATATCCTTTCACATAGGAACGAAGACCATATCAAATCATTGGCTTTGGTGTCGTTCATGGGTTGTTAGTATTAGCAACCATCATGAATGTTCCCGCGATCGGGTCTCCCAGACCGACTTCCTGTGCGAATGTTGCAATGTCCCAATTCAGAATTGGAGTAGTAGCATTTACAAATTTGAATGCTTGCTGGTCGAACCCATTCGGTTGTTTGAATGCCAAAAAAATATACCTAGCGAACTCAGTCAGCCAATCTGGCCGCGGTAAATAGATACGGAAGTGCTCACCGGTGATTACCTCCAGTCGGTGTTGGCTGCATCCAGTCAGAAATCGCCGCACTCGTGTTGCCCAGTAAAAGGCCATTGCCCGAGCCATGCATTAGCAAATCTCGCGCGAAGAAATCGCCTCCTAAGAAGTGTCGAACTTGGGCATGACTGGTGTCCGTGGGTGTGGGAGCGTCAGGGTCAACAGCTGCAACAACAAACGGGCCTTGGTTATTGCCAAGGGGATTCTTCAGGTCAACAAGGCCGAATATAGGAGGGCCCGCAGTTTCTGATATTCGTAAGACCGGATTCCTCATCATTGCAGTGTAAATGACTTACCCTCGCGCGGCAGCTGAACGCCCGTGTGAACGAAGATAGGAAGGGTTGATGTTTGTGGGAGAATGACCTCAAGAAGGAAGGTTGGTTTGAAATTGATCCTCAGATCCCTTGGTATCTGAATTGCGCTTGATATCGGAACAGCCGTGGAGCAGTAGTAGAGAAATACTTGCATTGGCGTTATTGAATGCTTGTTCAACTACTTCAATGCTGAGATCCTGGGCATAGACAGCCAAAAACACAGAGATCAAGCTGAAAAGGTTTGTGAGTCTCATGTTCAACAAGAAACCCGACTGGTTGAGACCGCCTTTATACAAGAAATAACATGGGCAACAGGAGTGCACATCAAGAACATAAATGATCATATGGCTTGCAGCTGCGCACTTGCGCCTGCATATGGGGGAGAGAACCTACGTGTCAAAAACTCACTACGACGGTTATAATTCGTCGCTTCCGGTGAGAATCAGCAGCGAGTCGAGGTCGGCTGCCAAATCAAGGCTGTGCCTGAGGGGAAAGTCTCGAGTTCATGGGGTACACTCTGAAACCCAAAATTCACACCCTTGGTATATTTTGAACATCAAAGGCGAGAGCCTCCTTCGCAGGATGGACATGAGAAGTTATCAAAATCACTTTGAAGCATGTGTCTCCGTGTTCTCGTTCTAGCAACAGGCGTCGATAAATCAAGGAATGTGAGTCTCAAATTTCCGATGTACTTGTTCAGCGGACTGCGTACATTGTAGAATCTAGACTTTAATCCAAGTGTCTTGATCACGAGCTTACGCAAATGGCCATTGTAACGAGCCGAGACTTCCAGGCAAGGAGCACTTGATATTCTCCCCTGGACGCTCAGCACGCTCAAGTGTGAACCCGTTCTCACTCGTCACCAAAAGCTTGTTTTGAAGAAGCATCTCAAAGTCCTTGTAGGCAGATTCACCCTGCTGAGAGTTTGATGGTTGAAAGTCATCAGGGACAGCGAGAAAGCTCAAGGATCGAAGTGGCCCGGTAAGAAAGAGATTTGGAGGAATGGCAGAGCGTCGGTGAAGGAATTGCACTCGCGTACCGATAGGTAATGTGGAGGGTGAATCAATAGACATATTACCGCGAGATGGGTCTCCTGCTGTAATTCGGTATAGGCAATCAAGCTTAGGGAGCATCAGTGGAGCTGCAGAACGATGTATCCTCAATTTCACATACTTTTCCATCCTCAGAGAGCACTCCGAGTGAAAATTCCTCCTCCTTCAACAATTGCAAAGCATGACTAGATAGTCCCGACTCCTTGATAGTGGAAATAAGTAGCTGGGTAGGGTTGGTCCCATCGAGTGCATTGACCATATTCGCTTCGCATTGCGTGATCACCATGGGTTTGCTCAGCGTTTGCACGTCAAGAAAATCAACTGCCAATGTAGGCCCCGCGGTGACAGAAGTTTCCCCAGTGAAGGCTAAGCCGATAGCACCAGAACTAAAAATTTCTTGGTCCTGGAAGAGGGTCACAGGTCGCCCAGTAATGAAAGGTGTTGAAGAGGCAAAGAGCCCCAGCTAAGCGCTGTGAGTGTGCCTGCTTAAGGGAAGGGCAGTTCGAGGTCTAACCTTGACAACATTGGGTAAGTAGCAAAATGAGGAGAGAAGACCTTCCGGTTTCAGATCACTGAAATATATTATACTGTTAATTTTTGTAGGACTATCGCAGGGACTGAGAAACAACAGTGAACGACACGCCGGAACACTCACTCTAATGATTGGAGGTCCTCAGGCAAGGGCAAAGCTCTGCCACCCTCCCAGACTTCCTTCCAGGATACTCCTTCTATCAGTGGATAGTCTTTCTTGATGTCCTCGTTCTTTCTTCTGAATGCATGCCATCTTCCAACCTGGGCCTCCTCTTTCCCTGGAATAGTCGATCGGAATGGTCTTACATTTTTTGAATCCAATACCGCGACGGACAGCGATAAAATATCTTTCTCCATCTTTTTTCCATTTATATTGGTGTTCCCAAGTCGACCCGAAAGACAACCGACTGTCCGGGTTCTCGTTGGATTCGTTAATTCAGTGACTGCGCGGCTCAGGTCCTGAGTATCCGGAAAGTTGGCAGAAAGAGCAAAAAGTAGCGTTAAGTCATGTCCAGCATATTCTCTCACGAGATATCGAATTCTATTCAAAAGACCGGTAGGAGAACAGGTGAGGAATGTTGAGAGGTGAAGGATCATGAAAAGTTTAGGATATCATTCCCACGTTTCTTTGATTCCGCCGCTCAATGACGGATTCTTCTTATCCCTCCTTGCTCTGGATAACGTACGTATGACGTCCTGTATTGTACAGCACGAATAAACTTATATTCATCTCAGTATCCCGACAGTCCTCGTTCTTTCCGCCTACCTCGCCGATAAACTCTACAAAAAATATCGACTCAAAAAATACGGTATCGGCCGAGGCGGTAAGTCTAATCCGAATGTAGATCTTGACTCGGTTGATGAATACATTGACAGCCCAGGGCTTCCAGACCAATGTCAAGCAGCTTCGTGTAACGCCCGCGATTGCAGAACGTCTTCGCCGGGGTGAATACGTCAGCGCTGAAGAAATAGCTGAAGCTGTGGCTCGTGCCGAACTCGAGGCCAAAGAGCGCCCTCCACAGGGAGTGGTTGAAATTGGCTTTGGACCACGTCAAGATTCAGCCCGAACGAAGGAAGAGCCAGTCAACGAATGGCTGCCAGAAAATATAACGAATCCGAAAAAGAGAGGGAAAGCAAAACGTCGATGATAACTTTTGAGCACCGCTTACAGAACGTTTGTACATAAATGATTGCTACATGATCTAACTAGGCTAAATCAATGTCTAGTCTTGCTGAGCATGAACGTTTCAGCGAGTTGAACAAAGCACTTTCACTGGATGGCTGGCGAGTTCCCAGTGCCAACCGGCGCCGAGATAGCAAGAAACTTTTCTCTACTGCCTCATCCCTCTACGTCACGTTCCCTGTCACCTGATACAGGATGTCGTCCGCACTAGCAAAGCTTATTGACTTGCTTCCACCTGTTCCTGAAGACTACTACATTCGAAAAATGCACACAGGACCTATCTTTCCCACTCAAGTCCATAAGCATTGTTCATCCGTTGTCTTGCGGGTCTTGGCACTCTATTGGCCGTTGAAACAGGATGCCGAAGGCTGATGCACAGGAGAAACCTGAAGATGATTCAGACTTGCATTGATTACTTTCATTGCTTGCTATCTCCTTTCATCGTTCGCCTGTCACCGATAAGGATGTAAACACAGTTGGTAGTTTATCAGCTAGCCTCGTGTGATTTTTCACATGCAGTGATGCTCATGAGATGCTCATTGAGTGGTTGTTATTAGCACGACCGTCGTGAGGAATGGCTAGTT
>Ga0153952_1000023_pt1 | contig 34619 bp, 24 predicted proteins | sample TSNJ036MetaG_FD_104746 | JGI IMG/M metagenome (GOLD analysis project Ga0153952, IMG submission 104746) | Attine ant fungus gardens microbial communities from New Jersey, USA - TSNJ036 MetaG | ecosystem: Host-associated > Fungi > Mycelium > Unclassified | place: USA: New Jersey, Wharton State... | reverse complement strand
TACTTATGTGCATCCATACCGCCCCGCAAAAGCGCTACCGGCTGTGCAGCGTTTCGAGTCCCCGCCAGGAAAACAGGCGCAGATGGACTGGGGCATTTGTCACTATCTCGACAGCAATGGCAGGATACACAAGGTTCCGGCGTTCATTATGATACTGGGCAGCTCTCGGGTAAAATATGTGGAATTCACAAGCCGTTGTGACCTAAGCAGCCTGCAGCGTTGCATAGTTAATGCCTTTGTGTACTTTGGCGGCGCTCCAGAGCAAGTGTTAACGGACAACATGAAAACTGTGGTAGATGGCCGGGAGATGGGCAAGGTGCTCTGGAATGCAAAGTTTGCCGACTTTGCTGTGGATATGGGTTTTGTGCCAAAGGTCTGCAAGGTACGTAAGCCTCAAACAAAAGGTAAGGTAGAACGGCTCGTCCAGTATGTTAAAGACAACTTTCTACCTGGCAGAACCTTTGAAAATCTAGGTGATTTGAACAACCAGGCTTTGGATTGGTGTAAGAAGGCGGACAGTAAAATCCACGGTACTACAGGCAAAATTCCTCTCAATGAGTTGGTCAATGAGCAACTCCGACTCCTTCCATCTAAAGAGGTCTTAGAAAAATACAAATGGGAGGCGAGAACCGTTACCCGTGATGGTATGGTCAGCTTTGACGGCGTGCGCTACGGCGTGCCATGGCAATACAGCGGAAAAGAGGTTCGGGTACGGCTTTGTGCCGGGAATGTGGAAATCTACATGGGAGAAACCCTTCTTGCCAGCCATAAGGCACAGTATTCCTCCGGTAGAATTGTCTGGCTGGACGGGCAGTACAAGGGACTTAGCGAACAACACGGCATTGCCCACGCACTCCCTGTCGCTAGAAAGCAGGATATCCAAGTGGAGACACGCCCCCTAAGCTTTTATGACAGCCTGTTAGGGGAGGTAAGTAATGTTTGAACTCGAACATTTGCGTTCTCTCTTGGAAGGGATGGGATTACATACCGCTGCAGAGCTTCTGGAGGCTCAAATGGAGCGCTCAGTCCACCGTGAGGATACATATCTTCAATTTCTCCACGAATTGCTCTCTACTGAACAGGCAGAAAGAAGCAGAAGGAGTGAAGAAACTCGAATTAAGCTTTCTAAGCTTCCTCACCGAAAAACACTGGAAGAGTTCGATTTCAACTTCCAGCCCAGCATTGATAAACGGCAGATTAATGAGCTTGCTACCCTGACTTTTGTCTCCAGGACAGAAAATGTGGTGCTCCTGGGGCCGCCTGGTGTTGGGAAAACACATCTTACCGTAGGACTGGCTATGCAGGCACTCCGGTCGGGGTTGACTGTTTACTATACCACTTTGTCACACCTGATTGATGATCTCAAAAAGGCAGATGAGCAAAACCGTCTTGACCGACGCTGGCGGGTATATGTGCGACCGGCAATTTTAGTAATTGATGAGGTGGGTTACTGCCAACTTGACCGCCGTGAGGCAGAGCTGCTGTTTCGGCTCATTTCTACCCGTTATGAACACGGCAGTATTATTCTGACCAGCAACAAAACCTTTGGTGAATGGGGTGAGATTCTGAGCGATCCGGTAATTGCAACAGCCCTTTTGGATAGGCTCTTACACCACGCTCACGTGATTCACATCCGGGGGCAGACCTATCGGCTCAAAGACCGCCTCAAGGCAGGTGTTCAGCTTGCCCCACCGGCGGACATTTCCGGCGATGGATAACCGGCGTTATTTGGTCGGCGTTTTTGGGTCATTTTTTGCCGGCGTTTACGGTCATTTTTATTTCGGCGTTGACACTATTCAAAGATATACCGTCATAGCTTGAGTAACGCTATTACATCGTAAGCGTCAATCCTGACAACACAAGGCGGCCAGCGGCAAGTGGGAAATAGAGAAACTTTGGAAAGAGTCCAAGCTGAAAAGCTTCACCAGATACTCAAAGGGATTGATACCGTTTTCCATAGCAGTCTCAATGATGCTAAACATAACAGCACTGGCCTTGGCGCCTCTGGGTGTGTTGGCGAACAGGAAATTTTTGCGATCAATGACAAAAGGCTTGATGGAGCGTTCCGCCCGGTTGTTGGATATTTCGAGCCTGCCATCCAGCAGATAACCCCGGAGGTACATCCATTGGTCGAGGGTGTAGCGAACGGCTTTGCCAAAGGCATTCTTGGTCAAATGGGGTTCCTGGGATTTTAACCACGCAAAAAACTCATCCAGAGCAGGCAGAGCCTGTTCCCGACGTTTGAGGTGGCGATCTTCGGCAGAGAGGACGGCAAGCCGCTTCTCAATGGCAAAGAGCTTGTCGCAGTATCGCTTGCCGCGGAAAGCCCCAGAGTTTTGTTGCTCCGGCTTGGAGGCGGACTTCAAAGCCTCGTCAAATTTGCGCCTGGCGTGCGCCCAGCAACCGACAACGGTGATTTCCGGCGGCAGGCTGTGGTATCCGGCATAGCCGTCGGTATGGAGGTATCCGCCCCAGCCATGGAGGAAAGTCTTCGGATGCTCTTTTCCCCGACTGGGCTGGTACTCATACAAGACGATGGGAGCCCCGGCATCTCCGCTTGTCCTGTACAACCACATGTAGCTTTTGGACTGGGCGGACTTGCCGGGCTCCCGGAGCACCTGTAGTGTGGTCTCGTCGGCGTGGAGCACCTCATGGGTAAGGAGCCATTCTTTCAGCGCATCATAGACCGGTTCCAGCCAGTCTTCAGTGGCGCGAATGAGCCAGTTCGACATAGTCTGCCGACTGAGGAGAACTCCCTGGCGTTTCCAGTCCTGCTCTTGGCGATACAGGGGGATGCCCATGACAAATTTCTGCACCATAATGTGGGCGATCGCTTCCGGGGAAGCGAAGCTACCCTTGATCAGTGGTTGCGGCATGGGCGCCTTGATAACCGGGACGCTGATGGCGTTCTTCTCGCAGCAGCGGCAGGAGTAGGTAACCTGCACATGCTCCACAATCGTCGCCTTGGCCGGAATCAATTTCAGTTCCCGGCGAACGACCTTCTTCCCCATGATATGGAGAGAGGATGCACAGGCTGGACAGGACTGCGATTCCTCTGGAAGGCGATGCTCCACCACCTCCACCTGCAAATCCTCCGGCAACTGGCTGGGGAGTTCCCTGCGCTTTTGGCGGTAGTGCTTCTCCACCTCGCACAGTTCCGGTTCGGCTGCAATGGGCGCGGCGAATACCTCTGCCTCGTTAAACAGGTTCACCTGGTCGTATTCGCTCTTTTCGGTGGATGCGCCAAATTGTCGGCGCTTCCCCAGGCGCGCCTGCTCCAGCAGATATTGCACTTGCTGTGTCAGATGTGCGACATCCGCCTTCAGAGAAGCGTTTTCCGTCTCTAAAGTTGCCATGCGTTCTTGTTCTGTTTTCTTCCCGTTACTCATGAGAAGATTCTACCAAATCATTGTGAAATCCGCATTGCCAAAGGGTTACGAAATCTTGAGTCCCTTCACCGGGCGGTGAGCTTTCGGTTGTTCAATGGACAGTCCCTCCAGCAACCACCGGAATTGTTGTGGCGTGATATCCCGTACCTCGCTTTCCTTGCGAGGCCATTGGAAGCTGCCGCGCTCCAACCGCTTGTACAACAGCACAAACCCGTCCCCCTCCCAGTATAGAGCCTTGATCCGGTCGCATCGTTTCCCGCAAAACAAAAACAGGCTATTCGAGAACGGGTCGAGCTGAAAGCGTTGCGCCACCAAGGCGGACAATCCATCAATGGACTTGCGCATATCAGTATACCCGCAAGCAAGGTAGATTCGTTCCGCCCGTGATACATCCCCTAACATGTTGATCGCAGTACCCGAAGTATCCGCTCTACCACTTCCGGCGATGCGTTCCCCTCAATCTCCACCTCGGCTTCACCAAGGCGGATACTGATCCGGCCTGCGGCAGCTGCCGCTTCATCAAGGCATACCTGGGCAAATGTCGGTGCTGCCGGAACCAGCGACGTTCCCGTTTCCCGCTCCAGCCTTTCACATGTGTTTTCCCGCAGCTTTCGCTGCCAGTCTGCAAATGAAAAGTCAAGCGTAAATTCGCAGAAAATGTGAACAATATGTAAACATCGCAAGTATCCCATTTTACATATAGCAAAGCAAGCTGGGCGAAAGGGTAATTTTCTCACTTTATCCCAGCAAAGTTTAGTGCGCGCCGCTCATTCTAATTTTAGGGAAAATAGTGTATGCAATTAAGCGACAGAATCATCTGTTGTATTGCCACCGGATGAATCTTTATCAAGAAAGTCGCGGACTTTAGCAAAATACTGACGCAGAAATTTGTTGGCACCGGCAGTCATATAAACATAGTAGGGCTTGCCTTCGGCACGTTTGCGGTCGAGAAACTGATAAACTGATTCGTCGGCTGGCGAATTGCGCAAATATGTTGACATCACCTGAAAAAGAATCTTGCGTAAATGCGGGGACCCTTTCTTTGATGCCGCAACACTTTTTTGTTTGTATTCGCCGGATTGATTCTCGCCCGGAGCGACTCCTGCGAATTGAACCAGCGTTTTCTTTCCCTTAATCTTCTTTCCATCAACGATTCTATCGGCGAAGCGAGTGATATCGCCAATTTCTGCTATGAGCTGAGGACCGGTGGTGTTGCCGCAGCCATACATCGACATTACGCAATCATACTCCTGCAGTGTGCCTGCAAGTTCCTTCATCTTCGCCCGCCAGATTTCTACCGTCACCGATACGCTGGTCAATTGCTTCGCGATTCCGGAAATGAGCATCCGGGTATCCCCGTCACTTGGCAACGTTGGAACTTGCTCTATTGCGGCGGCATAGATTTTATCCGCACCTTTAGCCGCGACAAGATAGCCATGACGCTTGCACCAACTGCGATACCGTATCATAAATTGTTTCTTGCTCAGTTTTTTTATACATTCACAGTGATAAAATGTACAGACAAAATCAACCCATTTAATGTGTCCATCATCTCGGGCGCGGCTGGTGATCAGCTTGCGGACGCCCGGAAATGTAGCGTCAACAATGGCTTGTAAGTTGTTTTTCAGCCCAGTCAGAAGCTTGTTTGAACTGTCAAGCTGGCGGCTGAATTCCAATAGCTTCTGGCGTGTAATGTCGGTCGGAGCATAGGGTACAAGGTCTGTCCAATATTTTAGGCCATATCGGGCGATCTTTCTGGAATCAGCCTTATCATTCTTGATATTTCGAAGCTTGTTGTCTTTAAAATCGCTGATTAGGTTGGGATTTACCGCGCTGACAAATAATCCGGCTTCGTACAAAACCGTAGCTACAGGAAGCCAATACCGTCCGGTATGCTCCATAACTATACGAACTTCGCCGTTGAACTGTTTAATCGAATCAGCCAACTCTTTCAGCGCTGTTGCAGTGTGGGGTACATCATGCGGTTTCATCACAACGATATCGCCCCATTGATATGCTGATACGGTGCTTTTGCCTTTGGATACATCAATACCAACGCAGATAGGTGTCATCTTCTGAACCTCCCGATAATAAAAGTGCTTGCAATCGGTGTACGCCTTTTATTCATTGCCGATTCAAATTATTTGCGTGACACGAACGCACCGTTCTGTGTAATAACGGCATGGCTCAATCTGCGTTAAACGAACGCCGGTAATGAGAAGGCGGCTGACTGACTGGCAAACGGACGTTTAGCCCTGTAGTAAGTAACGTCAGACCGTTGCTTCTCCATTATCCAGCTTAGGCAATAAATTGGAATAGGGCCACGGCTGGCTGCCGCGCCCTACCCGCAACTTTATTGTAATAGTAGTAGTATGTTTTCTCCGATATCCCGTTTTCACGGCACCAGCGTCGGATGCTCAAGCCGCTTTCTTTTCGTTCCCGCATTATACCAGCCCAGTGCCCAAGCCGCAATTCCGCCGCGATCTTTCGTGTATCCATATCCCATCCGCTCCCTCACTGTGAGGATTGTGCTAAAATTCTCACCGGCAGATTTTTAGCTCCTTTGGGATATTCTCTCATTTCCTTCATGCTTTTGGGAGGTGGCGGGGTGTTTTACGCTTACATTACATCTTATCCCAAACCATACTGGGTGCCGCAAAGAAGCCTCGGCAGTCCGGCCGCGTTCATACAGCCGGACTGCCGAGGCCTCGTGGGGAGTTTACTGGCTTCTTGGCGTTCAACCCTTAGTGACAATCTGGAAGAGGCAAGACATTGCGCTGCTGCGCCCTGGGGTGGCCAGATTTTCTTAAGCGCCTAATTCAACAATAGAATTAACAGCAGCCCTAAGTTCATAATATTGTTCATATCCAGCAATGATATCCTCTACAATCCCATGCGCCTTTTCTTGTGGGACACCCTTACATTTCAACGCTTTGCCAAGCAACTGCAGAGGCTTTATCATATCGTCAACGCAACCATCCATATCATGCGGACTATCCAACTCCCGCAGCTGAGTTACGATAGCCCCTATATCAGATGGCGCCTGCACATTTTCTATATCACATAGATTTGGTGTGCTTGCAATAGCACCTATACACAGAGAAACAAGCTCTTGAAAGGGAAACCTGGTGTGCCGGTCATACAGTTCTTGCTTATCCGCAATATGACCGACGCTGTACGTCTGCGCATATGGGGTGATACTTGCTATTAGATCGCCCAACACACTTTTGGGGCCGATCTCTACAAAACATGTAACCCCCCGTTCGGCTATATACTGAATGCTTTCAGCCCATCGAACCGGCTGGCAAAGCTGTAATGACAACCTGTCGGCCACACATCCAAATGGCCCATAAGGCTCGGCTGTTGCATTTGCGAGCACGGGATACCGAAACTGATGTATTTGCAGCCTTTGCAATTCATCATGTAACATTTCGGCCACGGCGTTCATAAGGCTACAGTGCATGGGAGGGCTGGCAATCAATGGGGTCGATTGTCCGCCCGTACCCAATACTGCTTTTTCAACTTTCTCAACCGCTTCTTGGTGGCCTGAAATAGCAACCTGGTTCGGGGAGTTAAAGCAGGACACAGCTACATATTGATTGTGGGTGGCGTATTCCTTGCACAGTTCGCCAATGCTTTGGGGGTCAACGCGGTCCAGGATACTCATTGCGCCGTGTCCTTGGTCCGCTATCTCTTGCGTCAGTTCCCCCCGTCGGCGAACCATGCGAACCGCATCTGAAAACGTGATAGCCCCGGCACACACTAGCGCTGTGTATTCCCCCAGTGAATGGCCGGCGCTAAAGCTGGGTATTATCCCTGTTTTGGCCACAAAGGAGCGGTATATTGCTGTACAGGCCGTTAATAACGCTGGCTGCATATTCCTTGTTCGATTGAGCTCGGTTATGGGGCCTTCAAAACAAAGCTTAGTAAGATGCATCCCCAGTATTTCGTCAGCTTCCTCGAAGGTGCGCCTTGCGATTAAACTTTCCTCGAAAAACGTTTTTGCCATACCGACATAGTGCGAGCCCTGGCCTGGGAATAAAAAAGCGTATTTGTACATAGCGGGTTTTACAACTCCTTCCATACTATCAAAGTGCCGCCGGTGCATGAATTTCGATATACTCTGGCATGCGTTGTACAGTTTCGTATCGATGCTCCATGTATTCGATTTCGCCTTCGCTTCCCATTGTTTGGAATCCTGCAAATTTGTAGGCAACATACATCATGCGGTTGCGATCGTTGTGACGAAATTCGGATCGCAGCAGGACACCGGCATCTCTGGCTGCGAGAATAAGATAATTGAGCAGTATACTTCCCACGCCCCTAGAGACCGTCCGGCAAGACATCAGCAGTAGTCGAATGTGCCATATTTTGCTTTTGATCTCGATGACTGATAAACCAATGGTGCCATACGGGCCATATCGGTCTTCTAATTCAGCCACGAGCACGATGTAATCAGGCGATAAGATCAGTATATTCAATTCTTCATATGAATAGGTATATCCAGTTGAGTTCAATTGGTGCGTCCGAACAGTCAGTTCCTCCATGCGCCTGAGGTCGGACTCTTTGGCTAACCTTATGGAAAAGCGCATGTTCAGTGTTTCCAAAAACTCCTCCTTGGGGCCACGGAATTGATCTTCTGCCTGGTTGCGCATAATGTCATTCTGGTAGAGCTGGCGGCGTACCCGAGAATCTTCCGTGACAAACCGTGGTTGCATGCACTCCATGGCCAGCATCTCTGGGATCTGGTCTGCGTGTATACAATAAACCAAAGGATGAGAGTAGCGCACCTCATCAATTTCAAACGGTTGGTCATCAACAAAAGCGACCGTATCCATACCGATATTCAGCTTTTCTACAATTGTTGCAATTGCATCAGATTTTGGGCCCCAGCTAATTTGTGGGTATAGGAAATATTCTGAGATTCCGAACTGTTCAAGGGACTTGAAGGCATGCGAATAGTCGTTTTTGCTTGCGATTGACTGCAGAATGCCCCTTTCATCCAATGTCTTAATCGTTCGCAGCGCTTGCGGGGAAAGAGACACCGCCTTATCTTCCAAAAGAGTACCATCCCATAGGGTGTTGTCCAAATCCCAAACCACGCATTTGATTTTTTCCAAGAGATTCCCTCCCATCAATACTTTCGAATGGAGTTGGTGGCAATCATAGTTTCATGCATCTGGGTTGTCCCTTCTATGATTTCGCTGACTTTTGCATCTCGAAGATACCGCTCCACTGGATAGTTGTTGCTACAACCGTTTGCGCCGTGTATTTGGACAGCAGCATTTGCCACTTGGTTCGCCATAAGAGAAGTATGATATTTTGCGATCCACACTTGGATAACACTGTCAGGATCCCCGGCATCTCTCAGGCATCCTGCTTTTTGACAAAGAAGGCGTCCTGCTTCGACACCCACAATCATTTCAGTGATTTGCTTTTGTATCAGCTGAAATTTGCGCAACGGTTCTCCAAATTGTTTTCGTTTTCTTGAGTATTGCACGCTCACCTCAAGGCACGCCTGTGCAAGACCTACGTTTCCACACGCAATCGTATATCGGCCATAATCTAGGCATGGCAGAGCGACATGAGACAATCCGGCTCCTGGTTTACCAACCATATTTTCTTTGGGGATTTCACATTGATTCAAATTGAGTTCTGCAATCATTGAACCACGAGCGCCGATCAGGCCTCCAAGTGGTTGTACTTGCAATCCAGGGGTTCCCTTTTCCAACAGGAAGGCGGCCACCTTCCCTTCGAATTGCGCAAAAATTAGAAATAAATCAGCAAGTTGCCCCATTGTTATCCACTTTTTTGTGCCGCTTAAAAGGAATCCACCTTTAGTTTCAGTGGCGGTTGTTTCCACGCTTTTTGCATCGCTGCCCACGTTGGGTTCTGTCAGTGCGAATGCACCGATTAGCTGGCCGGCAGCCAGCTTTGGCAGCCAGTTGTTTTTTTGTTGCGGGGTGCCCCATCGCTGCAAGGCCAGGGACACCATTCCATGAACAGTAAGCAGGCCCCGCGTAGAAGAACAGGCGCCGCCAATGATCTCATTCAAAATCCCGATCTTTATACTATCAGCGCCCATACCGCCGTACTCTTCAGAGATCATAGATCCAATATATCCCTCATCGATTATAGCCTGAATTACCTGTGGCGGGATGCACGCATCTTGGTCAATTTGGGCCGCATATCGCTGTACCCGCTCTTTGGCAAAGATTTTTACCGCATCAGCGAACGCGGCCTGTGAAGGAGTATATTCAATTTTCATGATGCACCCTTGCCTTTCTTCCTTTCAATCAAGCTGGTTATTGCATTTATGGAATTGAAATTTTGTATTTCCAGTTCCTCATTGCCGATTGTGATCGCATACTCCTTTTCCAGGAACATAACAAGCTGCATTGCAAACAGAGAATTTACAAAGCCCAGCTCAAAAAAATTGTCGCTGTCACTTATATCTTCCTTGAAGAACCGGCCAAGAAATTTTCTTATAGTAGACGCATATTGCTCCATAGTTACCTCCCATACAGCGATTATTTATTGTATACGTAGAATCCCTGACCTGTTTTTTTGCCGCAAAGTCCCGCTGCCACCATCTTTTTTAACAGGGGACAACATCGAAATTTGCTGTCCTGATAGCTGGTATATAAGATGTCCAGGGAATTAACTACCGTATCCAACCCTATCAAATCCGCAGTCTCCAGCGGTCCCATTTTGTGCCCGTAGCATTTCTTAAAGATTGCATCCACAGCTTCAGGGGCGGCAACTTGGTCTTGGACAACAAAAGCGGCCTCGTTCATGAACAGGTGGGAAATGCGGTTTGATACAAACCCAGGGTAATCGTTGACAACGATGGCCTCCTTTTTTACACTCTGCAACAGCTCCTGAACAACGGCAAGAGTCATCTCCGAACTGTGGAATCCGGTAATCACTTCTACAGCAGGTTTAGCATATACCGGGTTCATAAAATGCACCCCTACCATCTGACTGGGTTCTTGGATAAAGCTTGCCATTTCCGTGATCGAGATACAAGAAGTGTTTGCCAAGTAGATACATTCTTTCGATGCGTGCATCCCTGCGGAACAATATGCTTGTTGCTTCGCATCCCGAGTTTCAGGGACATTCTCAATGATAAAATCCGCATTGGCAAGAAGTGAATAATCAAGTGTAAATACAACGTTCTTTACAACATCCTCTGGGGTGTGTGCATTCTTATCAAAGAATCGTTGCATTCGGGTATTGTTGGAGATCTCTTGTTTCGCCACCTGCAGCTTTTCTTCCGTGACATCGATCAGGATAACAGAATGCCCATGACTCGCAAAGCATTGCGCGACTCCACAACCCATAACCCCAGCACCGATAACACCTATCTTTTGCATATTCAAAGCCTCCGTCATTTCTTGGCTATCTCGTTTTGCTTTTTGCCGTGCGAACCATCTGTTTTTACAATGCGGCCAGGGACGCCTACCACAGTGGAATAGGGGGGTACAGTGCTTAATACAACGGCATTGCATCCAATTTTTGAGTTGCGCCCCACAGTGAACGGCCCCAAAACCTTTGCGCCACTACCAACGAGGACATCTCTTTCTAAGGTAGGGTGGCGTTTCCCATTGTCTTTTCCTGTGCCCCCTAGAGTTACACCCTGGAAGAGAATACATCCATCTCCCACTACAGCTGTTTCGCCAATCACTACGCCTGAACCATGATCGATTAAGATGCCCTTTCCCATCTTTGCGCCTGGGTGAATTTCTATACCTGTTAGAAAGCGGGAAAACTGTGAAATCAACCTGGCCGGAAAGAACGCTTTTCGGCAATATAACCAGTGCGCAGGTCTATGTAGTACGATTGCATGTATTCCAGGATACAGCAGAAACACCTCCAGCGAAGTTCTGGCTGCCGGATCGCGTTCCATGACAGCACGAATATCAGCTCTTATGCTTCCAAACATACACCCTCCCGCTTAAGCCATCTCTTTCCAGATACCCTGGACGTCCTTCTCAACATCTGACCATTGGCATGCAATCCGGGAATCATCAATGCAATAAAAGCGCTGGCTTTCAAAGCCGAGATGCGTAAAATACTCCGCGAAAAAGAAATTTTCTTCCAAAACAGAGGACGCCTGTGTTTGGATTACGATCAGCCGCTTCCCTCTGGGGAGCCTGACATCCTCTGGTGAATCAGAGTCCTCGTATTTGAAGAATGAAGTTGATCTTTCCACAAACGCCATAAAGCTGGAATTAAAACCAGCGCAGTATACGGGCAAAGCCAGCACCAATAGGTCTGTTTGCGGCAGCACTTCCAACACACGCGCCAAATCATCCTGGATAACACAGATTTCCGCTGTTTGCTTACATGCATTACACGAGACACATCCCATATAGCTTCCATCATGCAGAGAATACTCAGATACAGAAATGTGGTCTGCCTTGGCAATTGAGCAAAGAAGGCCGGCAACCCTTGCGCTGTTGCCGTGTTTTCTGGGGCTTGTATAGATGCATGTCATTTTCACTGTATCTCCCTCCCACCCTGCGACATCACAGAAATAAGGCGGTCGCAAACGCCAATTTCCTCCAAATAGTTGTTGGGGGAAAAATCTGAGTTGGACGGCACATTACATGCCCGTACGGTTTGTTGGTTCATGACGCCCAAAGCTCTGAAATACTGTTTATACTTTTCCGGAATCTCTTCATGGTACTCTGGGGGGCTGCCTTGTGAAAGAACAAGAATGAGATTTTTTTCAAGCTTATTCCCAGGAGAAGGGAAAGGGCCCATATTGGGCGGTATCAGCGAATGGCTGCGCTCCAGAAACACCTTCATATCCACATTGATGTCTGCGGCATACACCGGAGCGGCAAGAATCACCGTATCCGCCTTGGCAAACTGGTTTAGAATTAAACGCAAATCATCATCCAAAACGCATATCCCGGTATTTTTACAACGCATACAGGCTTTACAGGGTGATAAGTGCAGGCCATGCGTGTGATACAGCGCCGCGCTCTGGGAGACTGCCTTCATGCGGTCATACAGATATTGCGCCAGACCACAGCTAACCCCGCGGATGTTTGGGCTACTGCAGAGGCATAGTAGTTCCACTTCGTTTCCACCTCTCTTGATTTATACAAGACTTGGATTGGGTAAATATCCGGTCTCTAAAAAATAGCGATAATACTTTGACAGCAGGTCATCGCTGATACTATGAATTGACACGTTAACCGCCGCTAAATCCGCGAGTGTGGCCTCTTGTGAAAATTCAATCTCTCCGTCATCTTCCTCTATCGCCTCTGGGAACATTGGGAGAAGCGGGAACAGTTCGCTCTCGCTGCCGAGGGCCCGCAAGCGTTGCAGCCATTCGCCCCATTGCACTTCCTGCAAACTATGTCCTCTCTTTTGCGCCCACTCTATAAGGGCGTTGAGTTTGATTGGGGTCGGATTGATCAGGTGGTATGCCTGTCCGGCACACCCCTTTGTCAACGACAGCGCAACGATAGCTTTGGCTACGTCATCAACGGCAATTGCCGCCAATTCTCCACTATTCGGAGGATAGCTTCCGCTTTGCAGTACCCCTTTCATTGTACGGAATATGAAGTCGTCCATGTTGCTGACGCCATTGCGAGTGTCTCCAATTACCTGCCCGACACGATAAACACTCACCGGCAGGCCTGCGTCCCTTGCATTCCATACAATTTGTTCCGCAACCCATTTGCTCTGGGAGTATCCGGTATCCAGCACACCAGATTTCTGGATGTCGTCCGATTCCTTTACGATGCGTTTGCCCGGCATGCCGTGCTCGGAAAATACAGAGATTGTTGAAATGTGGTGAACGTGTTTAATTTTGTTCTTCGCCGCAAACCGCACCACTTCCTTGGTTCCTTCCACATTGGTTGCCTTCATAACACTGTAGGGATACAGGAAATGCACCATTGCACCGTTGTGGTACACGGCATCTACTGTAGACGCAAGTTGCAGGTACACAGCCCTCGGAAGACCGAAGGCAGGTTTGCTCAAATCGCCAACCACTGCCCGGATTCGGTCGGTTCCTTCGCATTGCAGGCGATATTTACTCAATCCACCTAAAATCCGCTGCATTGCCTGTTTCTCGTCATTAGCGCGGACCAGACAGTAGATTTCCGCATTCGTGTTGCGGAGCAGTTCATCCAGCAGATATGCGCCCAGATATCCGGTAGCGCCAGTAAAGAAAATGCGCTGCGGCCTGGTTTTGTGGATATATTCACCGGTCACTAGAAATCCATCTGGCAATGCAGCATCATCGAGCAGGTCTGTTGAGGAGAACAAATCCATTGCCAGGTTTTTCTCATCCTGGATGCGCTGCGCAAGCTGCATAATGGTAGGTGCATCGAATAGTTTGGGAAGAGAAAGTTCCACCCCCATAGCCTGGTTAATTCTCATTACCAATCGCGTTGCCGTAAGAGAATCCCCGCCAATGGCGAAGAAATTATCATCCAACCCCACATCTCGCACTTGCAGGATCTCTTTCCATAGCTTAGTCAGCATCTTTTCAGTTGTATCTGCGGGCTGTCTAGGGTTGCTGCCCACATCTTTAGCCACAGGCGCCGGCAGGGCATTCCGGTCAACCTTCCCATTGGCGGTTAGAGGCAATTCATTTAAACATATATAATGCTTCGGGACCATATAGGGCGGTAGGCGATCTTCCAGATGTGTTTGCAGCTGATTACCTTCAATGGGGGAATCTTCGTGACAAAGCAGATATGCGCACAGAACTTTCCCTCCTTGCGCTGGGGCGTACACCGTCACGATAGATCTGGCGACAGAGGGGAAGCTGTCAATGACGCGTTCGATTTCTTCCAACTCAATCCGATGTCCGTTGATTTTCACTTGAAAATCGTTGCGGCCTAAAAATTCAATGTACCCATCAGGGAGAAACCGCCCCATATCACCCGTCCGATATATGCGCTCTCCCGTTCGGGGATTTGTAATAAAGCGTTTTGCAGTTTCTTCCGAATTGTTGAGATAACCAAGCGCAAGCCCCTTTCCTCCGATATATAGTTCTCCGGGAACCCATATGGGGCATTGCCGATATTCACTGTCCAGCACATAAATTTTCTGGTTGGCGAGTGGAACGCCATATGGGATGCTTGGCCAGTTCGCATCGACCTTCTGCACAGGATAATGGATGGACCAGATCGAAGCTTCTGTTGCGCCTCCCAAACTGACAACCTGCGCGCAGGGGTGTTGCTTGCCTATCTGTTCAGGCAACTCTACCGGTATCCAATCTCCACTAAGCAGGATTAGGCGCAGGGGGGATTCCGCTTCAACGTTATTGATATCCATGTATTCCCGGTACATATCCATAAGAGCCGGAACCGTATTCCAAACGGTTACTTTATGCTGCCGCACAAGTCGGTTCCATTCCGCCGGGTCCAGGGATTTCAGTGGTTCGGGAATTACAATTTTCCCTCCAGCTGCCAGCATACCGAAGAAATCGTATACGGACAGGTCAAACCCAAGGGCAGAAATAGCAATAGCGCAATCCTTCTCATCTACGTTGAAGCGCTGGTTTATGTCCAAGATGGTATTTGTTGCTCCCTGGTGATCAATCATAACACCTTTGGGCGATCCGGTAGAGCCCGAAGTGTAAATGACATAGGCCAAATCATCCGGGTTTGCCTGATCTATGCCAGCGGCTCTGGAGGATTGCTCTATGTTGCCGATATCATCTATCATCAATTGCGGGATTGACAATTCAGTGGAAGTCGCCTCTTCCACCAGCAACCCTTTCAGATTGGCATTCTCTGCAATAGTTTTCAGGCGTTCGTACGGAACGCTTGTATCAATGGGGAGATACGCACAGTTTGCCCGCATAACAGCAAGGGTAGCTATGAGCTGCCGCCAACCTTTTTTGAAGTAAACACCAAATACATCGCCCCTTTTTGCCCCTGAAGAAACCAATTTTGAAGCCACGGCCGCTGAGATATTTTCGACCTCCCTGTAGCTTAGCTGCCGTTGTGCGTCAACAACACAGACCTTATCAGGAGCTCTTTTTGCCTGCTGCAGGAAAAGGGAGACCATGGTTTCCTGTGGCAGATGCAGATCCGTGTCGTTGTATTTGCGCAGTTGCTCCAACTGGTCGCTGGACAACATGGGGCGTTGCGGCGCCGCCCATTGCGTCTCGGCCTGCGCCAGTTCCTGCAGCAGTCGATGATGGGCTTGGAACATATCCTCCAGCATGGAACCGGGGAAAATCCCTTCCACGCTGTCCCAGTTATATACCAGGGCGCCTTCGTATTCCATCACCTGATAGTCCAACCAAACCTGTGGAGATTGTGTGATACTGTACACTACTTCACCAAACTTAAAAACTTCAGAATCATCAACTGTATCCGAAGCTCCATACCCTACCGTGCTTGTAAATACAACGGGCATTAACACCTGGTTGAATTTCTCGTTCTTCCTTGCTAAATCCCGAAGAAATTGGACTGCGCTTAAAGTGTTGTGATCAAGATCGTCCATCATTTGATTCTGGATTCGACTGGCGCGTTTCCAGAAGGGCTCTTCATGGGAATAATCCACTTCAAGGAGGGACAATTGGGTAAACTCTCCCACCAGATTGTTAATGGCCGGGTGCCACTGCTCACGGTTAAACAAGGTAAGGTTCAGCGCAAAACGCTGTGCTGCGGACCAGGCGCTCAATATGTCAGAAAATGCCGCCAGTAAGATAACAGACGGTGTAAGCTGATGCTTTTTCCCATAGTCCTTCACCGCCTGCCACAGTTCCTTATCCAGTGTGGCTGCCTTGCGTATAAATGTTGGCCGATGCTTTGTCACAGCTTGCTGTTGCACGGGAAGCGGCGGTGGAGGAGGAAACTCCGTAATTCTGTCATGCCAGTATTTGACGTCCTGTGCATATTTAGGAGACAGTTTTAGCCGCTCCCGATAGAGTACGTGGTCTCTGAACGAGATTGGCAGCTCCGGTAAGGCAGAATGTTGATTTTCATAAAGAGCGAACCATTCGTGGAAAATAATTAAGTGGCTGGACGCATCCATAAACAGATAATCCATGCTGACATGAAGCCGTTTTGTATGCTGGAGGGAGGATATGCGAATATCAAATGACGGCCATTCTTCAGCCTTAAAGACCTGGTGCGACATTTCATTGCGGATACTTTCAAGCGTTTCCTCCCGTTGTTGGGGCGGGCATGCAGTCAGATCGTAGCTTTTGATTTCATAATCAGGCACATCGTCCAGAATCACCTGGTTCCCGTCCGGCAGGATTACCGCACGCATCATTTCATGTCGCTGGATAAGCTGATTCCAAGAGGCGGTCAGCTTCTGGACATCAAGGTCTTTGTTTTCCAGTTCCATATATATATGGCAGCCTACGTTCCCGAGGGCATAAGCATCGCTTCGGCCAATCCAGTACGCTTGTTGCACATCCGTTAACGGGAAGCTGCCCGCCGGATCGCTGCCTGGCGCCATCGTGAGGTACGCGATAATTTCATCGCGGTATTCTCGCAAGGATTCCTTTAAAGAATCGTCAAGCGCTCCCTTGGGCGACTTGAATTTCAAGGCGCCGTCTTCAACCCACAGACTGACGCTCCGCTGCGCCAGGTCCTTTAGGAGTACAGATAAACCTGTCATAAACTAGATTTCTCCTTCTTCATATTCATCGCCCTCGCTCTGACCGGACTGCTCAATATACTGTGACACGGACCGAATAGTAGCACCGCTGAATACAATCCGCAACGGGAAATCAACAGCATACTGTTCTCTGATTAGATTCGCAAACTGCACCGCCTGCAGAGAATCTCCGCCAGATGATATAAAATCGGTTATTACATCGTCCTGGTTGGTGTTTAGCACCTGTTTCCATAAAACAGCCACCTCTCGCTCGGTTTGGGTTTCCGGACCCTGGTATTGAGTGGCGGCGCCTGTTTGCCCTGATGTGTTTCCGATCTGCCGCAGGGCCTTTCGATCCACCTTGCCGTTAGGTGTCACTGGCAATGCGTCCATAGGGTAGATGTGATTGGGTATCATGTATTCCGGCAGGTGTGCTGACAGGTAGTCCTTCGCCGCCCCTTCTTCAAAGGAATAGAGTATGGGGGCTGCCTGTGCCAATAGGAGTCGCTGGCCGAGTATGGAAACTGGATCCCCATCAACAGGATATGTTTGCAACACGGTTAAGCCGCTTTGCTGCATGTATGCCTCCCATTCCGCTGTACGCAGCAAAGTCTTCCACCCCGCCTGCCGGTTCTGGTACCGCTCGAATCCATCTTCAAACAATGCTACGGTTACCAATTGAAGCGGATTGTTTTCAACGCCCTCATAAAGAATCACAATCCCACCAGGTTTTAGCAATCCCTGAAGCTGGGTCAGCGTCTGCTGTGGATCATATGCGCGATGCAGTGTGTTGGAGGCCACAAGGATATCCACAGAATGCGCCGCCCACCCCTGCGCGGAAATATCCTTATTGAAATCAAGTCGGCCATAACGAGTCCGACCGTTTTCCGGGAATCGCGCCTTCATCTGATCCAGCAAAACAGATGAGGAATCTGTGTAACAGTACACGCCGCGCACTGTTTCCATCTGCGCAAGCACAATCTCAGCCAGGGTATTTGCGCGCGAACCCAATTCAACCACCATGGTATCGTCTTTATCCAGCGCGTTCATACAGTTTGTTACAATGGCTTTCATGACATCTCGCATATGCCCGTCCAGTGGGTTAAACTGTTCCATGGTCTGGGCTGTGAAAGGCCCATCCTCCTGCATCAGAAGTTCCAATGGATCCAGTTTCCCCGTAAATAAATCCACGTACTGTTGGCCAAAGCCAGAAAAATAATCCCCCAGCTTTTTTGCCTTTGGATACCAGTAATCATCCTGGTCACAATCCCACAACTCTGCCTGCATATCAGAAAGAAATGCCGTCGTGGACGCATACCGGCCATCGGCGCATATTAGGGCGTCCGCTTCAACCAAATACTCAAGCCAGTTCAATATCAAGCTTCGATAATGATCCGTAATGCCGCCCTTCTGCAGGATTTCATCCAGGCTATATGCCTCGGCAGGGGACTGCCATATCTGAAGCTTGGCAAACGTATCCCACATAACCGAAACAGCAAGGCGTCCCATGTACGCCCAAAATGCCGGGAAGGACTTACTGGCGGAAGCCGGAAGGTCTGGAGAACCGCCCCGGATTGACCCTTGTATTGATTCCTCCAGCTTTTGCAAAGTGGAATTGTCTGCGGACAGCTCCGACACGATTAGCGGGTAGCTGTGGTCGGGCTTTTCCTGTGACGGCACAACAAACGCTCGCAGCGTTTTTCCCCCACCATTTGGGGCTGAGACATCGGCAACCACTTCCTTTATAGCGGGGTGCTGCAGCAGGGTAGCCTCGATTTCCCCTAATTCGACCCGGTTCCCTCGAATCTTGACCTGCGTATCGGCACGCCCCAAAAACTCAATATTTCCATCAGGCAGATAACGCCCAAAGTCCCCTGTGCGATAGAGGCGTTCTCCCGATACCGGATGAACGATAAAGCTTTCTGCTGTCCGTTGTGGATCGTTCCAGTATCCCTGGGCAACGCCGATGCCGCCAATATACAGCTCACCGGGAACCCATACAGGGCATGCTGAAAGATCGTCTTTCAGTATGCGGAACACCTGGTTGCGCATAGGTTTCCCGTAGGGGATGGAACTGCGCAGCGAGTCATCTAGCTGTATAGGATGAAGAATAGACCAAATCGAGGCTTCCGTTGCGCCGCCCATACTGATCACATGCGCTGAAGGGAACTGTTTTTGAATCCTGGAGGGCAACGAAACAGGTATCCAGTCTCCGCTATGGAGCACCAGCCGAAGGGAAGACAGTTCTTTGCGGTGAGAATCGTTTAGAAGCATTTCCATCAACACCGGAACCGAATTCCATATCGTTATTTCATATGTGTCCAGCATATGCCACCAGTGCTGGGGATCCTTGAGATTATCTTGGTCTGGGATTACAATACAACCTCCCGCTGCCAGCATTCCGAAGATATCATAGACGGAAAGGTCAAAATTAAGGGCGGAGAGAGCGAGCACCCGGTCGGAATCCTGTACTCCAAAGCGATCATTAACATCTAAAATGGTATTCACAGCGCCCCGATGTGTAATTGTGACGCCTTTCGGCTTGCCGGTTGAACCTGAGGTGTAAATAACATAGGCCACATCGTCAGCATTTACAGTTGAACGGAGGCCGCTATGCGGCGCTTCCAGACTAGCGGGCGTAACCACAATCCGAGGGAGTCCATTCATCGGACAATCTACGTTCTCCTGGGTCACGAGATATTTCGCCTGGGACTCGCTCAGGAGCATGTCAATCCTATGCGGAGGTAAATCTGCATTGATGGGCAGATAAGCCGCTTCCGCCAACAGGATACCCATGACCGCCGCTACCTGCTCCCAGCCCTTTTGCATCACAATCGCCACTAGATCGCCCTTTTGCGCTCCGGTTGCACGCAGCTGCGCCGCGATATCCGCCGCGCTGTTCGCCAACTGGCCATAGGTGATGGTACGGTCGTTGACTATCACTGCAGCCCTGGCTTCATTTTGCTCCAGTTGCCGCAGGAACAATTCCGGCAATGTATCCTCGCTTTGCTTCGCCTCTGTGGCGTTTGCGTGCTCAATCAAAGACGTCTGCCAGTTTGGAAGTTCTGCGCCAGAGGTCTTATCCCAGCCCTCATCAGAGGCCGCGAGATACCGCAGAATCGCTTCATAGCAATTGATCATATCCTCAAGCATTCCATCGGGGAACAGTTCCTCAATCACGTCCCAGCTGATAATCAGCGTACCGTTACTCTCCGATACCTGGTTATCCAACCACACCTGCGGCGTCTGGCTGACAAAATACCCAACGCGGCCCAATACTGCCCACGGGTAGAGTTCTTCGCTCTGTTCACCCATGCCCAGAACGCTTGTGAATACAACCGGAATGAGTGCATCATTGCCGGCGCGTTTACCCCGCGCCAACTCGCGAATAACCTGGACTCCATCAAAGTAGCGGTGTTCCAAATGGCTCCACAAATCAATTTGCACTTGCTTAGCTCTCTGCGTGAAGGTATCTCCTGCTTTGGCGTCAATATCCATAATCATAACAGAAGTAAAATCGCCAACGATCTCAAATACCTCAGGATGGTAGGGGACCCGGTTGAATTGCGCCAGGCTTACAATAAATTTTGAATTGCTTGACCACAGGGCGAGAATATCCCCGTAAACGGCAAGCAAAAGCCCGGAAGGAGTGATACCGCGCTGTGCGGCCTTTCTTTTAATTTCGGACCATACTTCCGGGTCGATTTCTCGGACCAGCGTAGAAAACCGCTGGTTTTCTACATCGGAAAGTCCTTTGACCAACGGCAAATCCGGGGCTTCCGACATGCTTTCCACCTGCTCCAGCCAATATCGCCTGTCCGCCTCATAGAACTCTGTTTGCGCCAGGCGTTGGTCTGCCAGTATGTAATCACGGAAAGACAGTGTAAGCGGTTTGGGCGAAAAGTCCGGTTCCCGCATAAACCGATCCACTTCACTGAACATGATCTGAATGCTCATAACATCGGCGTTCAATAATTCTATACTGAATAGAATTCGATAATAGCCCGGCAAGATACAAACTGTTATATCAAATAGTGGCCATGATTCCGATGAAATAACCTGATGGGATTTGTCGTAACGGAGATTTTCCAGCCTTGCTTGCATTTCATCATCCGGCAGACCCCGCAGGTCTATGGTCTCGATCTGATAATCAGAGACTTCTTGAAGGATACGCTGTAATCCGTCGGGCAGAATGTAACTGCGCAGCATATCGTGCCGGCGTACGACCTTGTTCCATGCTGTGTTAAATACTGCGATATCCAACTCGTCCCGGTCCACTTCAAAATAGAAATGGCAGGATACATTCCCCAATTCCAAAATGCCGCTGCGGCCAATCCAATAAGCATATTGGACATTTGTTAAGGCAAAAGGCTCATAACGGCTTTCTGCATCGGGAACGATTTCTCCGCCCACAGCCGCAACCGGATCGTTCATTATCGCGGGCTTGGCCTCTCCAGAGTGGCTGGAAAGCTCTCTAGCCACATACTCAACCAATGCACTGATATATGGCGTGCCAAACGCCTCCTGCGCCGTCACACTGACATTCAAATCCCTGGTTAACGTTTGATTGAGTTCCAGGAACATTAAGGAATCCAAACCCATCTGGATAAAATCATCTTCCACAGATATCTCGTTCGGATTCAGCCGCAGAATTCCGGAAAACACGCCAAGCAGGTAGTCCTGCAGCAATACAAGCTGTTTTTGTGGATCCGCCGCGTAAAACGCATCAAGAAGATTACGGTCTGTTTCAGCATTATCGCCAATTTGCGTTTCGGGGAATACAGCAGCGAGCTGGTAGGCTGAGTAGGGGACCAGAGCGACTTCCTTAATCCGGCCCAACAGCACTCGATCATTGGAATATATTGATATTGTAGCCACATACCGGCTCTGGTCACTGGAACCGCTTCTGCTGACAATCGCATAGAGAGGGCCCTGTGCGCTTTCGCATCTCATATACAGATCCGTGTAACTGTCCAAAAACCAGGTATCCTTGGGACTCTCTCCATCCAAAAACGCATGCAGGTCCATTAAAGCTGCCTGCACGGCCGCCTCACAGAGAAGAGGGGCATCATACTGTTCCAATCCTTCAACAACTGCGACAATGCCGTTTGGTGCAGCAGTATAGGAACTGATAGCCCTTAAGCCGCTCCCGTATACAATCGTGTGTTTTTCTATGGAGGGGTAGGTTTCGATTATCCCCCCATCCTGATTAAAGCTGGCCGCTTCTGGAAATTCGCCATCTTCCAATGCATTGGCCGCGCAGATTATTTCTCCCTGGTAGTGCAGTTCCCAATTCATTCCCTCCGCATCATTGCAGCTATATAACCGGAACTGGAGGGATGAATCTTTGGCCATATCTACAACGCATTGGATTTTGGTATCTGGCTCGACAGCCTTAATTGGAGCAAACATCTTTCCATGATAGCGGCAGTCTCCCTGCTCGAAAAACTCCTTTGCCAGCGCGGATGCGTAACGGTGAAAAAACGATACTGGGGCGACAGGGATACCACAAACCTGGTAATCACCGTCTATTTTCAACCCCTGTATTGTTGTCTCATAGATAGGAATCGGCATCGGATACCGGGACCCAAGCAGCGGGTGCTGATGGATGGCTGCAAGCTGTAGGCTCTGGTTTGGTGAGAAAGTAGCCGCCGCAAACGCGGCCTCTTCCTCTTGGGCCTCTTCTTTTTTGTACACAACGAGGTAGCCGTCCGCTGCCGATCGAGCCTCAAAGCCCTTACTTTCCTCTTCTTCCGGGAGAATCAGGCGCAGCATCTGGGCGCTGTCCAGGTATGGGCTGTCAGGGCGAAGATCGGCATCCTCTATTCTGCACAGGAGTGATTCCAACAAAATATGAGCGGCGCTTCCGGGCGCTGTTTCTTGGATGAGCAAAATGCCTCCGCCGGCCATGTGACCGATCAACGCGTCCAGAAACGGCTGAAGCTCCGGAATGATATGGGTAATATGGTTGAGAACCACAACATCAAACCGCACTTCCGGCGGCAGCGGCAATGTTTCTCCGGGGGCAAAGTGAATCAATTCTGCTTTCAGATCATCCGAAGCGGTCGGAAGATTTGATTCCACGCCTTCTGGAGCCGCAAAGCTATACTCGACAGAACCTTCAAATCGCTGGGCAGGCCCATACACAGACCGGGTAGGGCCTGTGGTTCCCACTTCCAAAAGGCGGATGCGACCATTTGGCGCAACCGAGTCTACAATTCGTTTCAATAAATCGGATATTTGCGCATCCGAACCTGACATATCGGAACGAAGCCGGCAGTAATGCGCCGCCAGCCTGGCTGAGTCCATTTCATACGTAGCTGATTCCTCCGGATCCATCATTCCAGACAGATAATCTCCAAGTTTTCCAAAGTACGCAAAGAACTCCTGAGACAGTTCCGGCTGTCCCGCCCGCATGCATTCCGCGTTTAGGTTTTCACACGCAATTTTATACGCATCTTCCTCAATATGTTCCAAACCGAAATACGCATCGTCCTCTTTGCGTAGCCGGTTCTGCCGGACAAGCGTGTCCAGAAACCACTGCAACAGCTGGTTGAATCTCGGCATGATCGGCGTTTGGAACAGAAACCCTTCCAGAGGGATATGCTCTTCCGGATCCTCAAACGCTCCCAACTCTTCCAAGGTCTGGACGAATTGATAAGCCGCCACAGTATTTAAAGAATCATGCATTGTGGACTCCGGGGCAGACGCTTTATTATCCGCCACGGAAGTCAGCGCCTGCCACACATCGGCGATCTCCTCATGTGACTTGGGCGATTCCTGCTCCGACGCCTTCCAGTGTCTTGTATCTGCAAAAGCATAACCAGGTAGAGATACTCGCCGGTAAGGACCTTGAGCAAACGCATCCCGCCAGTCAATCGCTTTACCGCTAACATATTGCTGCGCGAGGGTGTGGAGCAAATCGTTGGAGGCGGCCTGATCCACACAGGTATAAAGCCCATCTAAATGTTCGCCAATGCAGTATCGAAGGAGCGCTTCCTTTGCCTCTTGACTAGATTCGGCGACAAACGCCATACGGACCGGGAAATGCCTTCTTCCCACCGCCAACGTGTACGCCACATCCTGATGGTTGACCTCCTTGCCCAAAGAAGCAGCAAGGTTCCCGGCCATTTCCCGGAGGCTTTCCGGATTCATAGCGGATAGGCAAAATAAGCAGGGTTCCGTTGAAGGTCGCTCAACGCGAGGCGTTTCCAGGCTTTCAATCACCGCGTGAGCATTGGTGCCGCCGATGCCGAATGAGCTGATGCCGGCATATCGCTGCACATCGTTCCACTGCGTTGCCCGAGTGCAAACATAAAACGGGCTGCTCTCAAATTGAATTACGGGGTTGGGTGTCTGGAAGTGAAGGCTTGGCGGAATTATCCCATGGTATACGCTAAGCGCAGCCTTGATGAAACTTGCGATACCAGCTGCCTCCCCCAAATGCCCTACATTGGTCTTTACAGACCCTAAGGCACAAAACTGTTTTCGGCTAGTGTCCTTGGAAAAGGCGCGGCTCAATGCCTCGATTTCTATTGGATCACCAATCTGGGTTGCCGTTCCATGGGTTTCGACATATTGAATTTTATCTGCGGGAACGTCAGCAACCTCCAATGCCTCGATGATGGCGGCGGCTTGTCCGGTTACACTCGGAGCGGTATACCCGGCTTTGTTCTGTCCATCGTTGTTCACTGCTGTTCCGCGAACCACAGCGTAGATCGGATCGCCATCGGCCAACGCCAGGTCCAGGCGTTTCAGCAATACACAACCCACACCATTGCCACCGGTGACACCCTGCCCGTTTGCATCGAATGCGCGGCAGGCGCCATTGGGAGAAAAGGTCATATTCTCTTGGTAGAAGTATCCCTGCCGATGGGGAACACTGACCGAGGCGCCGCCCGCCAAAGCCCAGTCACATTCACCGCTGCGAATACTTTCGCATGCCATATGCACAGCAACAAGCGATGTGGAGCACGCTGTCTGCACAGTGACGCTGGGCCCTCGAAGATTCAGTTTGTAGGAAACGCGGGAGGTGAGATAATCCTTGTCATTGCCAATTAGGATTTGAAAGCCAGATGCGGTTCCTGTTCTTTTTTCCTCTTCAGAGAAAAGCGCGGCGTAGCTGCTGGTGCGGATGCCTGCAAATACCCCAACCGGCGCCTCCAGTTCCTTTGGGTCATGCCCACTGTCCTCAAAGCACTCCCAGGCGCATTGCAAAAACAATCGTTGCTGCGGGTCAATTCGCTCTGCTTCCAAGGAGGAATAACCAAAAAACTGGTGATCGAATTGCTCAATGCCCTCTATGCTATATCCGGCCTTGATATAAGCCGGATGTTTGAGGTGTTCTTGCGGGACGCCCGCATCCAGCAGTTCCTCGTCAGTAAAATACCGAACGGCATCAACGCCGTTAATCAGATTTTCCCAATATTGTGCGATTCCATGTGCTCCAGGGAAGCGGCAACTCATCCCTACAACTGCAATCGAATCAGCTGTATGGTTTGTATCCATGCTTTAGAATCCTCCTTATTTATACGCGAACACGATTTCCATCGGCCCGATAAAAGATTGTTTGACTCGCTGCTGACGAAATGGGTAGGGGTCCGTTCCCCCTCAATTATTTGGCAGAAGTAATATTTAGGCCAATGATATTGCGCAGAACCTGATTCGCGCCTTCATATATTTGGGTGATCTTTGCATCCCGCATACGTTTCTCCACCGGATAGTCCTTCATGTAGCCGTAGCCTCCCATCAGCTGAACAGCATCTGTCGTCACCTTCATAGCCATGTCGGAAGCGAATACTTTAACCATAGCAGCTTCGGTGCTAAATCGCTTCGGATTTGAATCGATGAACCGGCAGGTCTGGTAGAGGAGCGCGCGAGCGGCCTCAATTTGCGTAGCCATATCTGCCAAAAGATGCTGAACCGCCTGAAATGAACCAATTGGCTGACCGAATTGCGTCCGGCTCTTCACATGCTTCAGCGCCTCATCATAGGCTCCCTGCGCGATTCCGATCGCTTGGGCGGCCACACCCGGGCGGGAGTGGTCCAATGTTTTCATAACAATTTTGAACCCTTCGCCCTCCCGCCCAATCCGGTTGCCCACGGGGATCCTGCAGTTATCAAAAAACAGTTGCGTGGTAGAGGATGCGCGAATTCCCATCTTGTTCTCTTTTTTACCGATTTTCAGCCCTTCCGTCTCTTTGTCTACGAGAAACGCGGTTAATCCTCTGGCGCCTCTTGACCGGTTGGTGCTTGCAGCTACCACATAGTAATCCGCGACACCGCCATTGCTGATCCATTGTTTTGCGCCGTTAATACAGTAGTACCCGTCCTCCAGGCAAGCCTGCGTGCTCACGGCTGCGGCATCGCTACCAGCTCCTTCCTCTGTCAGAGCAAAAGCGCCGACCCAAGACCCGCTCGCCACCCTGGTCAAATATTTTTTCCTTTGTTCATCCGTTCCAAAAAGCATGACCGGGTAAGCGGAAAGCGCTGTGCCGGCGAAGCACAGGGCCATTCCCGCGCATTCCATACTGAGTTGTTCAACAACAAGGGTCAGCTCCGTGGTTCCTCCGCCGATACCCCCATATTGCTCGTCAATATACACGCCGCTCAAGCCAGTTTCCGCCAGCGCTTGAAGCAGGAAGTGAGGGAATTCCTGCGACTCATCAAATTGTAACGCATTGGGCCTGATTGAGTTCACCGCAACGCTTCTGGCAAGCGCTTGTATTGTTTTCTGCTCCTCTGTAAATGGGTAGTTCATGCCCCTCCCCCTTTTAGGTTGTTCATTTCTTTAAGAATGGGGGTTGCATCCCCAACGACACCATACGTGGCGTGCTGAAAAATAGGGGCCTGTGGATCGGTGTTAATCGCAACCACAACCCTGCTTCCGGCCATGCCAGCAAGATGCTGCACCGCCCCGCTGATTCCACACGCAACATAAATATCGGGACAGATGGTCTTTCCAGTTTGCCCTACCTGCATATATTGCGGGGCCAACCCTTCATCTACCGCGGCCCTCGTTGCCCCAACCGCGCCTCCGACCTCTTCCGCAAGCTTCGCAAGAAGCGCAAACCCTTCACGAGTTTTCATGCCACGCCCTCCTGATACAACGAAACCAGCCTCCGAGACGTCCAAGTGTGTATTATCTGCCGCCGTCTCTCGAATGGTTCTGCCAGCCGCCTCAGGATCCGGCAATTGACGCTCTATTAACACAGGCGTTGTCCCACCCGTTTTTTTGCCCTTTTTGCCGGACAGATTACAGCTGAACAGATAGGGGCCCACACCGTTGTATTTTACCGAAACCATTGCTTTACCACCAAATGCAGCAAAGAAAAACCGATCTTTGTCGGCCCTCAATACATGGGATAACATGGTGGTTCCCAGTGCGGCGCTAACCCATGGGAAAAGTTCATCAACACAAGAGCCGGAAGCCCCGATCAGGGCATGAATGTCCAATTCCTGGATAATCCGTGTCAGCGCCGGTCCGTGCCGGTTTACGTTGTAAGGCGCCATACCGCCATTGCTGAACACATAAACGGCGTCAAGGCCGATACCAGAAAACACATCCTTATCGGGCGTTTGATCGCTTATAAGCATACCTGATAAGGGAAGGTTCCAATGTGCAGCGTATGTTGCGGCCCTTTCAATCAGCCCGTGGGTATTCATTTTGAGCATGCCGTTTTCCATCTGCAGGTACACGAATACTGCCTTTTCCACATGGATTCCTCCCGCCTTATAGTTTTAGCGCGTCCAAGAGTTTAGCCGCGATATCGGGTGCATCTCCGTCCAGGAATTCGCAATCCCCAGAAGCGAAGGGTTGAATCGAAAGTATTTCCAGGGTGGCTTTCGGATGGTAGCCATTCAGGTATTCGGACACCGGCACACGCTCAATCTCTTTTCTTTTCGCCGCCATAATATTTTTAAAAGAAGGATATCGCGGTTCGTTAATGCCTCTCGTCACTGAGACAACCGCCGGCAGGGGCAATTCCACGGTCTGCAGCGCGCCGCGCTCAATGAGCCTGTCGGCCTCTAACACAGCGTCCTTCGCATCAATGCGCACCGCGTCTGTTGTGAGCGCCAGCCCCAGAAGGTTTGCTGTCATGGCAGCGACTTGATGAGAGGGAAGGTCTGTGGCCTGTTTCCCCATCAATACCAAATCCGGGGAAAATGCCCTCACTGCCTCGGAGAGGACACAGGCCGTTCGATATGCATCCAGCTGAAACAGAGGGTCATCAACAATATGCACCGCTTTGTCACCGCCCATCCCGAGGGCTGTACGCAAAACGGCTTCCGTCTCCGGCGGGCCGCAGCAGATCAGCACGACCTGCGTTCCATCGCCGCGCTGCTGCGCAATCCGCAGCGCTTCCTCTAACGCGAATTCGTCAAAGGAATTCATTTGGTATTCCCGGATAACCGGCAGATTTCCCCGCTCACTCACCGCCACCTTCCACTCATCGTCAGGAACACCTTTTATACAAACGCAAATCGTCATGCGCTCTCATCTCCTTATCCCTTACGCCCAATATCCGCCCGATTTCATTGCAGCTACCGAGTTTTCCACAGCAGTCACAATATGGTCGATATCCTCCTGGGTATGCGCTGTGGAGAGAAAGTTATTACCCACCTCGGAAACCATCACTCCATTGTCCCGGAGGTGATAGGTAAACAGATTCTGGTCAACCGGAGCCACTCTTGCAATGGGATCAAAGCGGAACAGCGAACCGAAATGCAGCGCCCGAATCGGGAGCCCCTCACGTTCCAAAACCACATTGATGCGGGTGCACATCGCTGCGCACTTTTCATTGAGCGCCTGCTGTAGCGCAGGCCCTTCTTCCAATAGCCTATTCAGGACCGCATCGGCGGCAGCCATAGCCAGTGCGTTTTGGCAATGAGTACCGGCAAAAAACGTTTTGTCTACCTGAGGGTAGCTGTTATCGCCGAATTCCCACGGCCCGCCATCCACAGCATCCAGATATTTCGCTGAACCAGCAATTGCACCAATACACAGGCCGCCACCTACGATTTTTCCGTATGTTGCAAGGTCTGGCTTCACTTGAAAATATTCCTGGACGCCGCCCGGCGCTACTCGAAATCCCGTGACCATCTCATCAAAGATCAGCGCAACGCCCATTTCTTTGGTGAGTTTGCGCAGATTGTTTAAAAATTCCTCTGGCTCCTTATTGAGGGACCTGCTTTGCACTGGCTCTGCCACCACAGCCGCCAATTCGTTTTTAAGGGAAGCGATAATCTGCAGGGATTCTGGCGCACAGTATTCCAGGATAACCAAATCTTCGATGGCGCCGGGCGTTGTCCCCGGAGTGATTGGCTTCGCTGTCATACGATCCCCTGAGCGCACGCCGATTGCAATGAGACAATCGCTGTGTCCATGGTAAGAAGATGAAAAAATTACAACCTTTTTCTTCTTCGACACATGGCGTGCAATGCGAACCGCAGACATTACCGCCTCTGTTCCGGATTGGCAAAACACTGCTCTTTCCATCCCGGTTATTCGGCACAGCTTTTCCGCTACCAGCGGGCTTTTTTCGGGGCGCATCCCAATTGCCCAGCCCTTTTCCAATTGGGCTTGTACAGCTTTCTTGATGAAATCCGCCTGATGGCCAAACAGACTGATTCCGAAGTCCATGGCGACATCAATGTATTCATTTCCGTCAATATCCACCGTCTTGGCGCCTTGTGCGGAATGGCACCAAATGGGGTAGCAAAGTTCTTTCAGCGATAAATGAAAAAAGGATATGGCACGTTGGTCTGCGTAGTATGGACGGAATTGCCCAGTCTGTTCTTTTGATTTTCCGGTTTTAGAGCAATAGTGCTCTGTGAATGCTTGTAGATAGTCCTTTTTCCGCGAGGAAAGCGTTACCTTGGATTGTTCGGCGATAACCTCTGCATTTAGGGGGCGGAAAGGCCCATGGCTTATTTGTGCATCTATGGTCTGTGGCAAAATCGGTCACCCTTTCTTCTTATCTATATCTTTTGTGGGGTTGCGGAGTCAAAAAGCAAATCCGCGACATCCCTTATTTGAAGTTTGTTTTGCAGTCCTTCGTCTGTGACTGCGTCCTGCAGCATGGCGGCGCAGGTCGGACATGACACGGCCAGTATATCCACGCCAATGGCCTCGGCTTCCAGAACCCTGCGCCTGCCCGGGCTCCCTTTCCCGCTGCCAAGAATGTCGGAATAAATATTACCGCCACCTCCACCGCAGCATAAGGCGTCTTTGCCCGAAAAGTCCATTTCCCGGAATGAAACGCCCGGGATTGCTTTAAGCAACTGTCTGGCGCTTTCTGAATGGTCGCCCCATCTAGTCAAAAAACATGGGTCATGATACGAAACGCAAACTGGGGGCACAGGATTGAGATCCAGATCTCCCGCATTCCATGCATCCAATAGCAGGTCGGTATAATGAGCTATCTGGAACGCGTCCGTTCCGGTTGGATACAGGGTGCGGAATGCGTGATAGGAATGGGGTGAATAGGTGCAGATCTTTTTTACGCCCAGCACAGAGAACTGTTCCAGGTTCTCCTGTGCATAGTACGAAAACAGGTCGGTTTCCCCCATGAAATAAATATCATTTCCATCCGGGTTTGCTTCGTTTTTCAGCACCCCATGCCGGATTCCGCTGCGTCCCATGAGGGTTGTTAGCTTATATGCCGTGTCCCGGGCATAATCACTGTAATGAAGCATATCCCCCAAAAACAGAAGCCAGTCATCAGAGGAGCAAAATTCTGTGCCTGGCGCTGCTGCCGCATCCCCCGCGGCGGGCCAGTGGTATCCTTTGTTTATGTAATTGGTTAGGAAGTTCCGAACATTCACCGGGATTCTCTGCTCGTTAATCAAATATTCCCTTGCAGCAACAATCATCCTCGGAATTTCCTCGTGAAACTCGTAGGGACATTTGTCCGCACAATTGCCGCACATGGTACAGCTGAACAGGATGTCGCCCAATTCGGGGGTTACCTCAATTTCCCCATTGATTACAGCGTGTGTGAGCCAAAGTATACCGCCTGGGGAGAAGCAGTCCATTCGGCTTTTATCGTATATTGGGCAATTGTAAGCGGCGTAATCAGAAGTATATTTGCAGAACCCACACCGAAAACACCGATGGACAACCGTGCGGTATTGCTCCATCAGCACGCTAAGCACCTCCCAGAAAGGGATTCCATCAGTTTTTCCGATATGTCCTTCAGCAACTGCTCTTGGCTGTCCTTTAGAAAGAAGTGGCCGCCCTCCATCTCAATCATCTCATGGGAATTTGATGTGTATCTCTCCCATATGCGGACATCATCCAGCAGAGCAATCTGGTCCTCTTTGCCGGCAAAGATTACAATCGGAGAGGTTACGCGGGCCCCTTTGTCCGAGCAAAATGTCTCGTCCAGCACGAAATCCGCACGGATCATTGGTAGAAAAACCTGCATGATTTCCTCATTCTCCAGCACTGCCTTGGGGGTCCCTTGATATCGCTGCAATGCGGCGGTGAACGCTCGATCGTCCAATTGATGGATCGGCTGACTCACCGGAAAGTGTGGCGCCCTTGCTCCGGAAACAAAAAGGATTTCCGGTTTTTTATTCAACACCCTTTCCAAATATCTCGCAGTTTCAAAGCTTACCTTTGCACCCAAGCTGTGGCCAAAAAAAGCGAAGGGTAAATCCGTTTTTTCCTCTATGGCAGTTCCGATCTCCCGGACAAGTTTTTCAAACTCTTCAATTGGCTGCTCCGCGATCCTGTTTTCCCGCCCTGGATATTGTATTGCACAAACTTCAATTTCCGGGGGAAGGTGAAGGCCCCACTCCCTGTAAATAGAGGCGCCCCCTCCAGCGAATGGAAAACAAAATAAGCGAATTCCCGGGGCCTCTCGGTCTCTTACGGTAACGAACCAATTGCTATCACTCCGATTGGGCAATGCAAACACTCCTTCCAATTATCCTATTATCCTAAAACACGGATTGCAGTAGCACGGCCTGCGGATCCAAAGCCTCTTTTAAGATTCCACTGAGGAGGTTGGCCGGCGCCCCGGCCTCTGTCATTACAAGCGGCTTTCCCCAGACGATGCCTTGGTTGCTTTGACACACCCTTGTTATCTCCCGTTCTGCGGTTTCCCCCAAAGCAGCCGGGTCCTTCCGCCAACCCACTCTCACGATTACCTTGTGGCCATGATCAACAAGAGAGCAGTCAATAACCACATTCATTTTGGCAATCTCCGGCGACTGGCGAAGTTCAGAAACAATTTTCTGAATACTGCTCATTGGGGCGATATACCGCAACTCCCGATAGTCCTCCTCTGGGAACAAATCCATCGTTTTGGAACGAGGCTCCAATTGACCAGGGTACCTGTCCTTAAAAAGAACGTCTCGCCTTCTTTGGAAAAGAGTGGAGAATTTCTGCGCCTTGAACCTCATTTCCCGCTCTGTAGCCGCAGCCACCCGGACGCCAACATAAATTGATTTCCGAAGGAATTCCGGCTCTGCGCAGGTAAACACATGGATGTAATCGGCCAATTCCAGATGGCTGGACTCCCATAGCACCTCCTGCAGTGTCTGTGGATCTTTGAGAACAAACAGGAATGACGCGCTCTGCCTGGCAACGGGAAGCAGCTGCAGTGAAAGCTTGCTGACAACGCCCAAGTCACCCTTCCAATTGACAAACAAACCTTTTAAATCAGGAAGCGGCCCAATATTGAACCATTTTTCAGCGATAGTCCGAGAGCCGATACAAACCACAGTTCCATCTCCCAGCACGATTTCCAGTCCGTTCATCATCTCCGTCAAGGAACCATAGAGCGTACACCTGTCGTGGGGCATTTCGGTTACCGCTGCCACCACCGCTGTTGCGCCATCGTTCCCAGGAATCTGAACAAATCCCAACTCTGGGCTATGTGTTGCAAGATAGGATTGTAATTGTGGGAGGGTGACTCCTGGCTCGACCACAACATACCTGGCTCCGGCGTCCAGTTCCAGAATATGATCCATCTTGCCCAAATCCATGTAAATAACCTCGGGGGGCACGGTGGGGGAGTTTGCACCGCTACTCCAAATAACCTTCCACTGATTTTTCGTAGCGCACCGCAGGACTCGCTGTATCTCCTCCGTACTGGAGGGATACAGAACGATTCCACCCTCCACAGACTTCTCCCACTGTAGATTTCCTTCCAGAAGCCGGGAGAGAGTTTCTTGCATCTTGCTGTCCATCACGAACACCCCCACTCTTCTCAGCCGCCGGCGATGGTTGGGACAATATATACGGTAACCCCTTCATCCAACCGGGTCTCCAGGCCATCTTCATCGTTACAGTTGCGCTCACCTACGTAAATAGACACAATGGGCTTTATCGATAAGTCCTCTTCGCAGATTGTTTGAATTAAATCAGGATACTGCGCCGTCAGCTTTTCCAGGAGCTCCCGGACAGTTGCCGCGTCAAGTGTAATGCAACTATTCTTCTCTGTATATTTTCTCAAAGGGGATGCGATGCTTACATCTGTTTTCATGCTGGATTCTCCTCTCCTATTGGGGTGTATTCTTCGATAATGATGCTTCTCAGCAGGTGTGGCAGCACGGAATACAGTTCATGCTTGATATAGTCCTTGCCGCCAGCGTGAAGGTGCGAGCTGATCACCTCGATCGTGTCGTCATAGAAAAACGCTTTTTTGATAGAGTACCACATCTTCCATCCACGGTAATCTGTCTTTTTCTTGATATAAGACGGGATGGGAAGCCCACATTGTTGGGCATGATTGAGCAGTGCGTCCTTGCCACTGCTCAATATGGGGCCGGTATAGTTCATAAATGCGCCCATAAACCCGTACTCACAGTGTGGATGAAGAATCCGGTGTCGGATGTTGGATTTACCGATCCATTGTCCAGCCGCGTCCAGGCGCTTTAATACCAGCGTCGGGTTCTGTGTGAGCACTTCATCTGCAGGCAACAATAGATTCGCCAGTTCCGTGTTGATTTGCGGGGGCTCGTCAAAGGAGCCCAGCGCCCAGTCGTCGGGATCCCGGTGCATGCACTCCACACCGTTCCAAACACACTGTGCAACCGGCGTAAAGGGGTCAGCCGCTTTAAATACCCCCGTGCGAACCTGAAGCATAGCGTTGTCATATACCGTATTGATTTCCGTTTGGAAAAGCAGGCGGCGCTCATTGAGAAAATCAACCGGATGATCATAAATATCTACATTGATTAAAGGTACTTCAAACGTTACCTGCTTGTCCTTAATGCGGTTAAACATATTCCAGTAATAATAGGAAAACGCCTTGATCTGCATATTGCAGGCATGCAGCAGCAACGGTCCCGGCAGCAGCGCGTCCTCGCAAAACTCCCAGGGCGTAAGCTCGATGACGTCAGAGTAAATCTTGCGCGGTGTTGGCTTACTCAATGATCCTCCTCCTTCGCATTGATGTGTCCGCAAATCGGGCATCCGGCACGCTTGGAAATCTGGAATTTACGGAATGTACAACTCATTCCGTCCCAGACAAGCAGTCTGTTTTGAAGCGGTTCTCCAATTCCAGTCAGACATTTGACGGTCTCCAACGCCTGCATAGAGCCGATCACGCCTGGTGTTGCGCCTAGTATGGGGAACACTTCTTTGGGTGGCGCTGCCGGGAAGGCGCACTGCAGGCAGGGAGT
>Ga0153952_1000022_pt1 | contig 34703 bp, 57 predicted proteins | sample TSNJ036MetaG_FD_104746 | JGI IMG/M metagenome (GOLD analysis project Ga0153952, IMG submission 104746) | Attine ant fungus gardens microbial communities from New Jersey, USA - TSNJ036 MetaG | ecosystem: Host-associated > Fungi > Mycelium > Unclassified | place: USA: New Jersey, Wharton State... | reverse complement strand
TTGAAATTTTCGTCAGGAGTGTTATACTATTTTCTAAGGAGATATAGCTCAGCCGGGATGAGCGTTCGCCTCACACGCGAGAGGTCGTGGGTTCGAGCCCCACTGTCTCCATTTACCAAAAAGCTTAGTAATACCGCCAATCCTCAATAGAAACGTGGGTTGGCGGTATTTTATTTGATACAAATTTATTGTCCTGCAATAGCTTTTTATCACATTTTTACCACACGATATCACACGAAATACAACACGACTGTGCTTAGGTGCCCTGCCCTTAAATCAAAAAAGCCCCGGATTTCTCCGGAACAGGTTGAAATTTTATTTGGATTATGCTATTCTTACTTTGCAGGGGGAGCGGTGGCAAGCCCGCCCCCTCCTTGCGCTTCTTTAGCTTTCTAAGCTTTCTTGTATCCTCTTTAGCATTTTAATGATCTTCTTTTCAAATGCTTCTTCGTTGCCTTCCTCTCGATATTCCTTTAGTTCCTCGAGGTCTTCTTTGTATCCCCTTAAAAAGTCCTTCCACTGATTATCTGTCATTCCCATTTCTTCCATGTGTACCGCCTTTCTGTATTTCAGATTTGCTTGCCCTCATCTGATAATACTATTATATACTAACGTTAGTATAATGTCAATAGTTATTCTAAACTTTTCTCAATTAAATTTACGACGTATTCATTGACGGACATCCCGACCCTTTGCGCCCTTTCCTTAATAAGCTCTTTTCTCCCCTTGCCGATAGTGATGTATAACCTATCATAGTTACTCTCATTGTATTTTCTGCTTGCTCTTTTTTGTGCTTCTGAATAAGCCATATTAACACCGCCTTTCTGTATGCTAATATCATAGCATTATTTAGATACTAACGCAAGTATAAATTAATTTAAAAAATTTTAAAAAAGGTATTGACTTTATACTAACGTTAGTATATAATAGCATTAAGGAACAAGCAATCAGGCAAGCGGAGGAAGCTAATATGAAAATTGTAAAACTGGTAAACAAGAAATTTGGAACAAGCTTTATATCCCGGCCCGTAAGCGGTTACGCATTTTATGAGGAAGGAAAAGGATACATAGCATTCTCTTCCGACCGCGACGGATTCGGCATCTTGATCCCTTACATGCCACGTGGGGGAAAGAAAGTATTGCAGTCTATCCTTGACGATGGCGGGTTTATCAGCCTGGACGGGATGGAATACGTAACAGCATTGTAACCACACCACACACCCACCCCCCGGCATAGTCCGGGGGAGAAAGAGAGGAATAGAGATTATGATTACAATTTTTGATAGGTATACGAACATTAAAAACCGTGAGGGGTTTGACGATTGTACAGAAGAAAAGCTGGTGGAGTTGAGCAACATGCTTACACAATACGGAATAGCACATAGTTTCTGCCTGACAAATGCAGAGGAGATTAAGGCAATTGAAGATAAAGATATGGAGTATTGTGCAACACTCATGTATGAGGAGGATAAAGAGGTTACTGCGGGGCTTATATACATGCTCTGGATGAAAGCACACAGGAACGCAAGCGACGAAGTCATAAAAAAGGTCTGGGCCATGAAGGGCATTAAAGAGAGTTGTTTAAACTAAAATTCATCCACCCGCCCCGGAGGTTACGAGGGCAGAAAGAAGAAAAAGCATGAAAGTGGAATTTGTGTTAGATAAGGGATACCCTCACGGAGAAATAAAAGAAATATTTGATTTTGATGAAGATACTCCGCAAGGGGAATTAACAGAAGAATTATATGATTGGGTGTTGGGGAAGACAAGCTGTCATTATATAATATTAGAATAACCAACCACCTGTCCTATCGGGTATACGGGGGTTGCAACTAGCTAACAATGTGCTATAATTTAAAAAAGGAGGAATGCAAGATGAAAAGTTATGAGATTATAACCGCCGGATGCGCGGAGGTAGGAATAAAAGTGGAGAGCGTGTTATTTGCATCCAACCCATCGGACGAAAACGGCTTTCAGAGCTTTCTGATCCGTCTTGAAAAAGCATGTGAGTCTGGCGAACTGCGTTTGGTTGGCTTAAGGCCCGGCTTTAGTCTGGAAGAAATCACCTCTGACAAGGCGATTACCCCGGAAACAGACGAAGAAAAAATTAGTGCAGTCGAGGAGAACATCGAGAGGTACATAGACGAAGAATTTGTACCAACTTTTATCGGTAAGTTTTCCCGTGGCGATATGATCCAACTCCTGGAAGCATCCGACACGATCAAGCGGCTGACCCGCACCAACCGGCATGACGATTTTGAGTTATTAAGAGGTATTCATATTTCTCCTGAAAAGGCTATAAAAATCTGGAACCGCCAGAACCCCGACGCTGACCCTATTCGCATGATGCTGGACCCTGAGGAATTTTAGTTGCATTTGGCAGCAAAACAAATTAGTGTTATTATACCTTTAACGGCAAACAAACTTGCCGCGTCGCTCCCTCTTCGGGGGCTGTGGATCGAAATATGTGCTAAGATTTTATTTAAAAAAGAGCATAGCCTTTATGGCCGTGCTCTTTTTTTGCTTCCTGGGGTTTATAAAAAATTAATAAATTGCCACGATTTGTTACTTGACAAGCTCCAATCAAGGGGGGTTTCCGCGCTTAGTGAAACATATTGTAAAATGTATTTGGCCCGCAGCTACCATCTACTGACAGACCGTGATCCTTTTGGTACTGCCGGATTGCCGCGTCACAGCCGGGGCCACAGTTGCCGTCAAATCCTTTGGGATCATAGCCCTTGCTATACAGCATGGCTTGACAAACACGCACCAAGTCCCCTTTACTGCCTTTTTTGACCGCCCGGCAAGCAGCCTTTGTCTTTGGCCCAAAGGATCCGTCTACGACCAGCCCAGCCCCATAGGTGCGGTTGTGGTACGTTTGGACAGCCGCGCATAGTGCTGTCTTAAGATCCGCTACAGACACTCTCAAATATCCATCTACCCAAGTACGGATTTGTGAGGCTGTCTGATTCGGATGTTTGTCTCTGTACTCCTGGGATCCCGCAATGCCCGCCTTGACCTGATCCCTGGACATGGTACCGCTATCTAACCCCCCTGTCCAGTGTGCAAGGCCGCCTGCATCCGGCTCCCGGCCAAGCAGCTCCCGGTATAGGCCGGTTACATAGTCCACGTTTCCGCTGTCCGCTGCCAGTGCGTAGTCCGGGCGGCCATAGCCTGCAATCCGGCTATAGCCTAACGCATAGGACTTTTTGCACACCCCGCCGCCATTTGCAACAACCTCACTGGCGCCGGTCGTGTTGCCCTCGATTGTGCATACCTTTGCGGCATCCACTTTGTAGACAATCCCTGTGTGGTAGATTCTTTCGTCATTCTTGAAAAATATAACGTCCCCGGCTTGAGAGGAAGCGTACCAGCGCCCCATTTTTTTGAAATAAGCCGCGCTGTCTGGCGTGTATGCGCTAAAATCCCCCAGCATGGCGCGCGCTGTTTCAACGCCATACGCCTGGACAAAACACCAATCCACAAACATATCACACCACGCCTGCCCCTGATAGTCTTTCCCCGCAAACACCTTGTAATCACGCGCATACTTTGTGTAGTTATTGCTGCCAGCGTTGGCCGTGGGGCTGTCCAACTGTGAGTTACTTTTCTTTTCGAGGTAGCCTACTTCTGCGGCGGCTACGCTAAGCACTCTATCCATTACTTTTCCTCCTCGTTCAATTCGGGCAGCCCGTAAAGGGACGTTAGCAGGGACAAGCCCCCCGCCAGAATCGACGCGGACAATACCATAATCCAATTTACGTCCGACAATACCACCGATGTCCCAATCGTAGCCACCGCCGTCTGTGCTGCGGTTTTGATTGCTCTGATCCCTGCTGCTTTAATCCAATTTTTCATCTTTATTCTCCTTTTCTTTTACGCGAACAACAAAAGAGCACTCACAGCGCCGGTTATAGTGGCGGTTGCAAGTGCTGTTATAATTGCTGTTTTTATTTGCGACATTCGGGCCGCCGGTTCGCTTTCAAGCTTTCCCAGGCGTTCACCCTGTTTTTCGAGTTCCTTCGCCAGGCGCTCCGTGTTAAGCGCTAATTTCTCGATGGATACTACCATCGCCTGCGTGGCTTTCGCCTGTTCTTCCTGGGCGCTCATGCGGTGTTTCAGTGACCCTATTTCATGGTCGTGACCCGTTAAGGCTACGACAATTTCTTCTTCTTTCATAGCACCGTCCTTTCTCATATTATTATTAGCCGCTCACGATATCGGCATATAGCAGTTCCATGTTCTCCGGCAGACATATGCTAACCATGCTTGCTTGCGTCGCAGATAATCCTGACAACTTTAGCCGGTAGCCGGTTCCTTCTTTTGCAATCGATCCGCCAATTGTTGTCTGATTTCCTAAATTTATCACGCCAGATATTGCTGTTAGGGTAGTGGTAACGGCGTTCAGATTTAGCGGAAATATGGTTAGTATTGTGCCGGTAGCTCCAAGCGCCCCTATAAGCCACGCAAAAGACCGATACTGAGAACCGGCGCTAAACCCTATATTGGCAGTCTTCCCTCCCTCCATGTATAGTGTTTTTATGACGGGAATTTTTCCGGCCAGTGTTCCAACCTTTGCCTGTAAATCAGACGTTGTTCCGTCTGCATTTACATATTCCACTTGTTCCGCTGTTGTGGAAAATAAGATCTTGTCGTAATCCGTGCCGTTGTTAATCATTAGATCGGCTTTTTTTGTTGTCCCCATTTGTTAACCTCCTATTAGCTCTCTAAGCGTCTTTTCCGAATCCCCTATAGTGGGAACAATCTGCCGCCCGGTACTGTCTATAGCCTCCTCGACCTCTGTTACCACGGCGTCTATACGGATGCCGTCGTAGGTATCAGAGATTACTGTAACCTTGTCCCCCAGATCCCAATCAACCTCGTATCCGTCCGACGCTGCATCAAAGATATAATTTTCTGCTGGCAGCATCCCGGCGAGCTTCTCCGTTCCACGTGCGGGCAAATCGGCGAAGTTCGAGATATCGCGGGCATCAACAAACATCTCTCTTCGGTCCATACCCGCGTTTTCGTTTCCGACCAGCACCCAATCACGGGCAGCCCCTTCGCCTTGTCCTGCTACATAAGCACAGTTGCGAGATTCCAAATCATTGACCGTATATACCTGATTTGTCGCAGTGTCGTAGGAGTCGCGGAAAATGCAACGCTTGTTGCTGCTTTGGCTTGCCGTTCGGTCGGTTTCCTGACGGACCATAAAGAGCATTTTTTTGTTACGCCAATCCAGGTCTATGCCTATTCCCCAATGGTAGGCTTTCGCGAGCGTGGTTAAGTCGTTCATTAAATTATTGTATCTTGTCTGAAAATTGATCCGGCTTTGCCCCATCTCTATATACTTGCCGCCAATCTCCAGGCAGGGGATATTCCGGGGCGATTCTTCAGTCGTGCCGATTGCGTTAACGTGTACTAAGTTCCACAACACTTGTATAGGGTACAAGGATTTGAATTCCTGGTACGCTTCACCGAATGGCGGCGGCGTAATGCGCTGCGACATGAGCCAGAGTAAGGAATAGCCCTTGATTGTAACCACTCCCTGCGGCTCGTCGTATTGCACATATTTTATAATTCCGTTTTTCGTGACATCGGAGTCCAGCATTATAATATTACCCCTGGCCAGAAAGGGGTTTTTATAGGGCAGGGTGATCTGAAAGCTCCCGTATGTGTACCACTTGCGCACATATAAGAGGCTTGTATAATCGTCCACTTCCCCCAAAAAATTGAGGTCTTTATCGAATACGCGAATAGCTACTGTTTTATCCATAGCGCACCTACGGGGGCCTCTGTCGGCTCACTTCCCTGAACATAGACAGGCCGCCACCCCAACCCCTGCTGATTCTCAAACCACGAATCCCAATCTTTTTGAATTTGCCGCATCATTGCGTCAAACTCCGCGCTATTCTTTGGCCGGATTGCGCCGCACAGATCCACCTTGTAACGCTCGTCTTCGGGCTGGTAGACACTCTGTCCGAGCGGAGGTACAAGGATGTTTGCACAAGACAGATCATAGATCACGTCGTCGCGGCGGATATCCGGCAAAACCGGAGCGTAAGACTCACCGCCGTATATGACTGTCGCTCTCACTTTCTTGATAGGTTCGTTGTGCCGTATTACAACACGCGCATACTTTGAGTAACGTTCCGCAGATTGCTCCAACCCCAGAACCAGCGGGGAAGTGTTGACATAAAAATACCCCCGCAGGATGGCGAAGCCTGGCGCTAATACTGCGTTGTTATCCTTAAGCGTCACCTGCAGCCCCATGCTCCCATCGTCGTTTACCTCAATACCGCTACGCCACAGAGCGTTGAAGTATCGATTAAATTCTTCTTCGCCGTATTCTTCTTCCCCGTCGAAAAAACCACTATATTCTGCCAATCTTTCCCCCTCCTATATTCCAGAATACCGCTCGATGCGATTAATTAACACCCGCTGCGGATCCTGTTCGTTTTCCGTTGTATATTCTATCATGTTGATTCCCGGCGCTAACCAGAAAAACCTTGAATCCAGATCGATCAAAGGCGACGCGTCCTCAACAATACCATTCCGGTCAATGTTAACCGACTTTTTCCCGAAATCTGTGTTGATGTACAACACCTCGCCCTTCGCCAGATCCGCCATTATTCGGATGTGTTCGCCGGAATCCAGGTTATAGACAGCCGGGTTAGTGGCGGGGCCGTGGAATTCTATCTGCACAGGTATGTCAATATGCCCGTTATTCTCTACCGGTTTCCGCGGTTCTCCTTTTTGCCGGAAACTAAAGGGCAACGAGAATTTCCATTGCCAGCCCCCGATCCACGTAGAGATCTGCTCCGATGTGGCGCATTCTGCCAAAAATGCCGGATCCACACAAGTCAGTTCTACTAATCCCGACAAATAGTTGTTCACGTTTTTGCTGGAAAGTAGCAGTTTTTGCACTTCGTAGTCAATTTTTCTGACAGTCCCCATGTGTGACACGGTCAATGTTCCGGCACCATACGGGGCAAAAAAACCGATTAAATCCTGCCGTATAGCGGCCCTGTTTGCAAAGTCCCGCGATTCAAATTCGATTGAAAGCGGGCGCGGTAGCATTTGCTTTCTGGTAATTTTCGCCCCGTACCCGTTGATGTTATTTTGCGTTGTTATCTCGTAATCAGTGGACTCGAACCCCGTATAGTCGATGATTCCGAAATCCGCACCATCCATTAAGACAGTGCGGCGCCCATTGTCAAATAAAAATGTGATATTAGTTTTCAAACGCTAATTCCCTCCCGGCTTTTCGCAGCTCTCTCGATGTCTCAATCGGTGACTTGACCGGCTGATAAAAATTAATCTCCTGCTTGACTGTGCCTGCCTCCTTTGCGCCCAAATCCGCAGTTGTCCGTGTTACTTTGGCTGTCAGCTCCGTAGCCAGTTTATTGGTCTCCAGGGCCACGGTTAACCGCATCTTTTCGACCGCCGCCGTCACGTCCATGCTGTCCATAATTGCCTGCGCCATATCGTCAGAGGCATCCTCTACTAAATCAGTGCTATCCTTAATGCCAATCGCGGCCCCTGCGCCGAACATTTCACCGAGCCATATACCCACACCCGAAGGGGAATTTATATCAAGGGCTTTCTTTGCGGCTTCAAGCGCTGCCGTAGCCATTGCCTTAGCTCTTGCCACCACAAGATAAGTGTTTGCGGTTATGCCGTTCGCTGTGCCTTGATCAAACTGTTTCCCAACAAGCGCCCCCGCGTCGTATAGATTCGCACTGTTTAGCCCGCTGATTGCGGTAGCTCCGAGAGCCTTTCCTGCGTTTTTTGCGCCGCTCTGGCCGTTGTTTATTGCCTGCACAAACGCCGCTACTGCCAGTCTGGCAATGTCTGCGAGTCCGTTAAGGTTCGCACTCTGCAATCCCGCGACAACCGCAACACCGAGAGACCGCCCCGCTGCTTGCGCAGAGGAAACCTTGCTTGTGATAGCCGTCACAACTGCCGTCATGGCCTGCGTGGTCTGTGTAACTATAAGGTTCTGCACGTTAGCGGATTTAAAGCCGGTCACAACTGCGCTGGCGAGATTCTTGCCCGCTGCCGTGACGGCGGATATCTTGTTAGTTATCGCGCTTGTCATTTGCAGGATAGCGGTCTGAATCATGTTCGTAGCGTTGGTTCCTACGTTCGCGCTCTTGACGCCGTCCGAAAACGCCCTTCCTAGCGCCTGCGCGGAGGTTTGTACCTTGCTACTTCCAGCGTCAAGCGTGTCTGAAAATGCGTCTACCACCTCCTGCGCCGTATCCTGCACGGTAGAAACACCCGCCTGCAGCCCATCCGCGTAAGCAGATACCGTTTCCCCGCCGTCGGCGCTCGCCACTTGCGCCCCGGTCTGAAATTGCCCTGTTACGATATCTGTTACCGATATTGCGGCAGTAGGTAATCCCTCTGAACCGGACAGTATTCCATCCACATATGACGCGCCGGTGTCAATACCCGTTTGACTAGCCGCCATTCTTCCCGTGTCTAACGTAGAGGTGTATATGTCTGTTGCTGTGGCCCCCGCATCTGTAAGAGCTGCGGGATTATACGTTAAGCCTGTCGTGTATGCGTCCGCAGTTGCAACTCCTGCGCTCGTAGTGTCTGCCACCCCTGCGAACAAAGTTGTACTAAACGTATCTGTCGTTTCGGTGGCGTACCCTGCCACCGTTGACTGGTCTACTTGCAGCCCTTCCGTTGCTGCCGTTGCCAGGCCCATTGTAGCGGTCTCGACTCGTGGCGTTGCCGCCTCCAGCGTGGTAGCAAGAGCTTCTGCGCACTCTTCTGCGGCCTCTTCGCCTCCGCCGGAAAACAGTCCGGTGATACCGTCCCATATGCTACCAAACAGACCCGTTACGCCATCCCACAAGCCTTTTAAAATGCCTACTGCAATCTCCAAACCCACCTCGAGCCAGTTCGTGGAAAGGATTGTATCGACGATGCCGCCGACAAGCTGGACCGCTGATCCGATTATCTGCGGCAGGGCGCCGATTAGCCCCGTTATGAGCGCAAATACAAGTTGTATGCCGCTCTGGATGATCGCGGGGAGGTTTTGAAGTATCCCCGAAAGCAGCGAAACAACAATTTGCAGCGCCCCCTGGACAATTAGCGGAAGTGCCTGCACAAGCCCCTGGAAAATGGACTGAATCATATTGATCGCGCCGCTTACCAGTACCGGCAAATTTTGAGCAATCCCCTGCGCTAACGACTGTATGACCTGAACCGCGCCCTCGATTATAATAGGCAAGTTCTGGATTATGCCGGTAAAAATGCCCTGAATCAGGGATAGCGCCGCCTCCATGATCTGGGGGATCATATCGGTTAACCCCTGGACGAAATTGTCAATCAGTTGAACCGCAGCTTCAACGATCCCCGGAATGCATCCTAGTATCCCCTCTAACAGAGTTTGAATGAGTTGAATGCCCGTAATAGCAAACTCTGGTATCCTGGCGAGAATCCCTTCTAGTAGAGTTTGGACAAGTTGGACCGCCGAATTAAGGATCTGTGGAGCCTGTTCTGCCATACTTTGCGCAAACTGTAGGACAAGATCAGCCGCAAGAAAAAGTAACTCCGGAATCAGCGCATAAACGCCGGTAATCAGTGTACTGATGATATTTGCCGCAGCAGTAGCCAGGGTTCCCGAATTTTTACGCAAACCCCCAACAAAGCTCTGTATTAAACCAACGGCAGCCTCAACCAGTCGCGGGGCCTGCTCTGCGGCCTTAGTAACAATTTCGGCAAAAATATCCCCGGCCTTTTTGATAAGCCCGGAAAGCCCTCCGCTTTTAAAGGCACTCGTTAGCTGCTCTACGTATGCCGTGGCCTGTTCTGCCGCACCCTTAAGCGGCGCTGCCAGCCCCTCGTACAACTCAATTCCTAGACCCTCTAAGGCAGACTTAAAGATAGTAACGCTGCCCTTTAGGTTGTCTTGCATTGTGTCGGCCATTTGCTTCGCCGACCCCTCCGCGTTGTTTATGGCGCTTGTTAGATTGTCGTAGTCCTCCTCACCGGCGTTGATGATAGCCAGCATCCCCGCCATCGCCTCCTTGCCGAATAATTGAGAGGCTGCGGCTGCTTGTGTTGCTTCGTCTAACCCGCCCAGATTTGTCCGGAGGTCGCCCATAACCTCGTCAAAATCCTTCATTGTACCGTCGGAATTTTGCAGGGATATGTTGTACTTATCCATGACCCCCTTCATCTTTTTAGTCGGCGCCGCCATGTTGGCGATTGCTGTTTTTAGCGACGTTCCCGCCTGAGAACCCTTGATGCCGGCATTCGCCATCAGTCCCAGCGCTACAGATACATCTTCTGCACTATAGCCCATTGCCCCCGCAAGGGGAGCGACGTATTTAAACGATTCCCCAAGCATAGACACGTTTGTGTTGGCGTTGGAAGAGGCCGCTGCCAGGACGTCCGCAAAATGTCCCGAGTCTGCCGCCGTCATGCCGAACGCCGTCAAGGCATCAGTCACAATGTCCGACGTAAGGGCCAGATCTTCGCCGGAGGCCGCCGCCAGGTACATAATGCCCTCAATACCGTCCAGCATATCGCCGGTTTTCCAGCCCGCCATTGCCATATATTCAAAGGCGGATGCGGATTCGGTGGCGGTGAATTTTGTTGTCGCCCCCATTTGCTTCGCTTTTTCGGTCAATGCGTCCAGGTCTGACCCTGTCGCGCCGGAAATGGCGGCGACCTTGCTCATTCCTTCCTCGAAGTTGGAACCGACCTTAATCACCCCTGCGGCAGCCGCCCCAATCGCCGCCGAAACCGCCGCGACTGCCGTGGTTACTACCGCAAGACCTGACTTTGCCACGCCTCCGAGCTTAGATAAGCCGTCCTTTATTCCGGTATCATCAAGACCGGTGTCAATTATAATTCTGCCGTCTGCCAAACCATTCACCTACCTTTGCTATAAAAACAAAGTAGGCGCGCGCCCCTACTCTAAGGTGGGGCTTGTTGGCTCTTGCCTTTGCTATACTCGATTTTGTTTACTACTCCACACCGCGGGCATTTGACTTCACCCTTGACATGCTCTGCCAGAAGGAGAGTTCGCCCGCATTTTTTACACTTAATCTTCTCCATCATCGAATCTTGACAGGTCACCCCCGTTCATGAGGATTTCTTCTAGTTTCTTCTCCCTATCGGACTTCTCCGGGCGCGGAAGGGCATAAATTTTTTTCATCCGCCGATAATAAGCTTTCTGTTCGGCAGACATTTTTTTGTCAAGGTCAATTGCACGGATCTTAATAATTTCCATAATTTTCTGATCGTCAGAGAGAGCGTCAAACATGGCTTTAAACTGCCACCAGTGCAAGAAACCTACTTTCTGCAAATCAACCCCGTACTGATCCAGAAAAGAGGCATATACATACCCCCCGTCGTGTTCATAGGAAAAAGACGCCTTAACTCTCCCCGAATCAGCCCTTTTCTCCTCTGGCTTGCCGCATCGGTAAAACCAGAGGAGTTGATCAACGGCCTCCTGAAAGTGCGTCCCTGATAAGGTACGCCAGCGCTCCCCGTAGTAGATATTAAACGCTCTCGTTATCAGGTCTGATTTCTCCGTCTTCCCCTCCAACAGAAGTGTGCTATATGCTACGGAGGCCCGAAAGTCCGCGTTTATCGGGATCTCCCGGCCTCCGATGGTTACCGTCACGGGGAGGGCATCCGTTAGGATACTCATTACTTCGCCCGGCGCTGTGCCCGGTTGCCCTGGTATTTTGCCGTTGCGGCTTTTTGCATCTCGTCAAGCTCTGCTCTCTGTTTAACGGCTTCGTCGACCAGCGCTTGCAACGCTTCGTTGCATGTGCGGTAGTTATCCCTCTCCCCGCAAACTTCGGCCCCGGTACCATCTCCAAAAAGTGTATCAAAGACCGTCTTGACGGCGGCGCAAGATTCTTCAAACACGGTCGACATGACGGTTTCTTTCCTGAGTCCTTCTACCAGCTTATTCAGCACCTCAAAGGCGCTCTCGTAGGCTTTTGACGTCTCTACGTCAAACATATCAAGTTCTAAGTCAACCCCGTTAATGTTAAGCATTTTGGTTCCTCCCCTTACTCTGTCGCTGTGAACGCCTTTGTCGAAGTGTCAAACTTGCCGACAAGTAGATCTCCGATGGTTAACAAGTTCCCTGACGCCGTCATTGCTCCGTCACTATCCGCAAAATCCGCAACTTCTACGGCTACGCGGAACTTACGGGCCTCGTATTCCGATCCGGTTGCCCCGACCTTTTTATCCAGGTCAACCCGGATATAGTCGGTTTCGGCGTCTGCGCCGGTCAGCCGATTTTCCCCGATGTTGATGATAAATGCAACGGCCTCTTCTGACAAAATCTGATCAGTTTCGTATGAAAACGAAGCGTCATACCCCACAATCGACTTTGTTTCGGATGCATTGTTTATATAGCGTTTGCTGGATGTCTGCGCGGAGGGTGATTCGTCTAATTTTGAAAAACCGGCCCCCATAAACGCATACTTTTCCGTGGCCTCCTTAGAGACATTTAAGTAGTCCGCAAAGCCTCTTCTCTGTTTAACTCCCATTTCTTAAGCTCCTTTCGCTTGCTTGTAATATTCAAGGCGGCATTGAATTTGATACTGGGCTTTCTGCCCTTCTGCGTCGAACAAATAGCCGCCCGTAGTTACTTCTAGCTTTCTGATTTCGCAGCCGCCGGGCATTATCATCTCGCCCGCGCTGGACTCCAACCATTCCGCAAAATCATCATAAAAAGCGTTTGTATCGATATTCTCCGCGCCCTCATAGTAATGTTTGGAGGCGAAAGTAAAAACCTCCTGGCAGATCGCGGAACCATCGACATACTTTTTTATAACTGGTTCTGCCGGTACGCGCCCCACCATGTAGGTGACGGTGTCCTCTTCTAACACATCCACAGAGACCCTTGCAAATAGTCCCCGGAATTCCTCCAAGTGGGGACAGGTTGCGATATGCTCCTGAATGTACTGCATAATTCCTTTTTTAGCCACTTCTACCTCCTACGTAATTCGCCACGGCCCGGACTACTTCAGGGCCACGCGCCGCCCAAGCTCTTGGAACCCATTGTTTGCCGCGTAAGCCGTTGCCTCGGTTCTCGTACCACTGTTTTCTTGCATAGGGCTGGCCGTATGTTATTTTCCCCGGCGTTGCTACTGCGGTATTTTCCAACGGCCCGTTCATGTGGGGTACGTACGGACCTGATACGCGCTTGATCTCTGTAGCCAAAAACAATGCCGCCTTGCCGTTTTTACCTATCGAACGGCGTAGCAAAATTCTGTCCGCCGGATCCATCGTAAGTCTAACCCCCGTAGCCATTAAGCCCCGCCTCCCATCCGAATATGTGGTATTGTTCCGTGTCGGTTATCCGACCAGGACATTACACGGGCAGGATCATAGGGTGACAGATCCGCGGGCTTTTCAATTTCTGCCCCCATCTCCCCCCGGACAAAATAATCACCCTTTGCAACCGTCCAATGCCCGCCCTTATCTGCTAACGCTTGAAATTCCGCCAGGGGAAGATAACCCGCACAGCTCTCGCCCGGAATTCGTATCTTGTACACATCCGCGCTTTTCAGCCCGGACTCGCCCAGTGATACCTTGTGGTCTGTAAACCAGTGGATTCCCTTGACAACGGCCCTGTGGTACGCAAATCCGCCCTTAGCGGCGGGATCCGGCACACGGTTATAGATCGTCATGTCAGCGTTGGTAATCATAATCAAGCCCCCTATATAAGAGCGTTGTACCCGCCAGATAAGTCGTAATAGCGCTCCCAATCTCCCTGTTAAGAGACCGGCTAGACTTATAAGTAACAGACAGCCCGTCATTGGTCTCCGAACTTATATTTCCGGTCTGATCCGCTGCATACTGCTTCTCCGCCGCGACACAAATGGCGAACTTAACAGCCTCCATGTCAGAGGCGGTAAGGTCATACTTATAAATCCGCGCGAAGGTCATGTTCGCGACCGTGGCCCTGGCTTCTCGCTCTTTGCGTTTCCAGTCTGTAGCCGGTATAGCAGAGCCGCCATACTCATCTACGTAAAACTGATAATCGACCGAAAACTCTGCCATAGGATCACCCCCTTACTTTTTTTCTAACCGCAGCTTCTCCATCTCTGCGACCGCTTGCAGGGCTTCGTCGCGCTCTGCCTTGACGGCTTCTAACTCTAACCGCAGCTTCTCCATCTCTGCGACGGCTTTGTCCTTTTTAGGCTTGTTTGCGCCCATACCTACAGTTTTCATGCTAATCCCTCCCTATGCCTTGTGGCTCAGGTAGATACCCGCCACCTTATTTTTATACACGTCTACTAATCCATACTTACGGTACTTGCTCATGTAAGCATCCGCAGACTGGTTTACATCCGGGGCAATCACAGCAGAAGCCGTGTGCTTATCGAACTTAATGAGTGCAGGCTTATGGATGATCATGAAATTAATATCCTTCGCGGTGGCGGCCTTTTTGTAGTGTCCCAACTCTTCCCCCGCAGTCTTGCCGTCTAAAAGGTCGATAGCTGTATAGAACCGGCTCTGCGGTACGCTCTTTTTAATGCCGAAGTGGTTAAGGATTTCGCGGGACTTAGTTGTATCCAGTGCCATAACGCTATTAAGCAGGGTAGCCGTGGCGTAGAGGATCCGGTTTTCTTCCGGTACCTCGTCCTCGTCCATTATGTTCTTGGCTTCTAACAGAGCCGCCAAAAATTCCAACGCGTCCGCGTATGTGGCAGGCGTAGCCTTGGAAATTCCTGCCGTGCCCGCCAGAGTCGCAAAGGTAAAGGCATCCGCCTCCGGTGCCACCTTATCGCGCTGCAAGGTTGCCCCGGCCATACCAAAAGCAATGTTAAAGGATTCCTGATCGTCCATCGTGTCAACTTGGATCTTCGTGCCTCTGTCGTAGTTGAACGTCGCTGATTTCCACGCTACGTTAACAGATCCGCTTGTATACCCGCCGTTACGGCTATAATCACCGAGGCCGGTTACCTCAATCTGCGGATACAAAATTTCGTTTGCGTTTGCGCCCGCCCGCATCATAGACGCGTCGGAGGTCAGATCCGCTGTAACGGATGCCTTACGGTATACCTCATCAAGGAGGGCCGTGTAATTTTTTGCTAATGCAATGCTATTTCCCATTCTTTTACCTCTTTCTTATTTTTCTTCTCCTAAGCCCATAGCGGCCCGAAGGGTGATTGTGTTGCTATCCAGTCCGCCAGGCGGGTTTTTGCCCGTAGGCCCAACCGGATTGTAGAAAGGTTCGTCTGCCCCAAACATCCAGGCGTTGGACTCTTTGCAGCTATCTATCGCCGCCTTGATGTCGGTTGTCTGGTCTTTAGACGCCTTAAGCGCCTCTAAGTCCATCTCTGCTATAACTGCCTTTGTGCTGCGCCCACCGGCGGCCTTAATCGCGTCTGACAACGTAACGTTAAATGCCATATCAGCAAGCTGTTCCTCGTGCGTGGTCTTTTGGGTTGCTAAATCACTTGTTAGTGTCGTAATTTTGCCTTGCAGATCCTTAACGTCTACACCCTCAAAGCCCTTAAGGGCATCAGTTGCCGTTCTGAGTTGTGCTTCAAGACCGTTTTTTGCAGTCTCCAAGGCCGCGTGTTTGACTTTACCCACATAATCACCAGTACCCAGATTTGCAACCTTGATTTGGTTGTCCTTGTTTGCGGGGTCCTCATTGTGGGCCTTGATTGCCGCCGCGACCGTCTCATACTGGTCGCCTAAAAAAGCTTTCAAAAATTCCATGCTGCTCCTCCGCCGCGCTGGTTTTTATGTGCGGTGCCTCCGCTGCGGCACGGGTGTTTATATCTCTACCCCGTAAGAGATTGATTAGTTTAAACGTCATTTCGGACGATATAAAAACGCCCCATAGGACGCTTTAAGCTGAATACTTCCAATTGTTTACTACTCTTCCGAGACGGTCCACATAAACCCGCTCCATTTGAGGTTCTAGCCCCATGCGTCCACTGAACGCCTTGTAATCCCGTAGCTGCTGCAAGTACCGGGACTGTGCCGCCTCAATGTCTTCCCTCACCCCGCTGCCCTTTTTAAGGTTTACGATCTTGGAGCGTTGTACTTGCATCTTGCGTTCCATATCCCGCTGCTTTTGTGTCGCGTCGCAGGCGTTGTATTCCTTGCCGCTGTACGTGCGTGTCTGTGCCTCTTTGCGTTCCATCTCTGCAAGCTGTTCATCCGTATAGAGGCGCGTGGATGCACCACGTACAAAGGGGTTAATATTATGCTTGCAGTTGGCTCCGAGAAGACCGGCTGCCGTGCCGTAGCCGCACACGCTTACAAGGTCTTCATAGCTCATTACCAGCCCACCCCACCAGTGATCCGGTCGGTGTCCGCTGTGCCAGGTGATCTCAAAATCATTGGTTCCGAGCTGCCTCGCGTTGTAGATATTGATGTTAGCAGATACTTGGTTAACGCCGCTCATAATCGCCCGCCTTGCGGCCACTGTCGCCCTGGTGGATATGCCAGAGGCATAGTCTACCGTGCGCAACCCTGATTCCGACATTTCGGACGATACCCGGCGCAAAACCGTGTTGTAGTCAAAGGTTCCTGTCACGATATCCAAACAGGCCCGGTCTACGTACTTCTGGTAATACTCTGATAGCGGCGTAAAGACTTTTTTACCGTGGCCCATGTCGACCATGAACCCCAATGACTGGGAGATGTTTTTAAACTCTCCAAGCGTCTGCGCTCTCATTCCCTCCACCCATGCCTGCAATTGATGGTTTTGGCTATAGGGAATATAATTCGCGTTGATCTGCTCATACAAGACGCGATTCCGCACAAACTCCTTTTCAACCACTTGATCATATATCTCCCATATTTCGGGGTAGGTAGCCTTTGTGAGGCGCTTGATTTCTGCCTCAATAAATTCCGTTGTCTGCCCCATCCCCATCAAGCGGTTAATCTGGTAGTCTGCTGTGGAGGTAATCCCGCCGGTCTTGTATATCCGGCGCACTACGTCGTCCATTACTCTGTTTTGCATGTCATAGAATAGCTTTACAATCTCTTCTGGCAGGCCCTCCAGTTCTCCCGGTTGCATCTGATCACTCCTCTACGATAACGGCGGCCCTTGCAGTCGCCTCGTCCTCGTTGTACCACTTCGCGCGGTACTCCCAGAGCGGCATAGCCCCCACGGCTACATCTTGCAAATCCTGCTTGCGCTCCGCCTCCTCGTCTGTTAGCACGGAATCTTTAAAGCCACACACAAATTCAAAGCCCGAGGTAAAGAGACCGTTATAAAAGGCCAGTGCATAAACAAGATCCTCGAGGCAATCCTTAAGGTTCTTCTGTATGGCCGTGACCATGTTATACTTGCGCTTTTTAGCTGCTTTAACCTCCGTAGCGGTCTTTTCGACCTCCGATAGTCTGCTTAGGTCTCCATAGGACAGAGACACGGAAAATTCAATACTGCGCTTATATTCTTCCAACCCCGCAATGATGGATGTCTCCCGAAACTCCGGAGAGAATACAGAATATAGCTCTTTGTTTGTCCCGGTCTCGATGTTTAGGCCTTGGTAAAGCCTCTTATTGAGTTTTGGCACTTCCATGCGGTTTTCCCCGCCCTTGCCAACAACTGACCGGGGCTGCAGGGCGATTACGTCAACATGGACTGCCCTTTCTCCGCTTTCAAACTCCCAGTCCAATCGGCCAAACTGTATATCAGCCTTGCGGATCGTTTCGGCGGCAGCGTCATAGATTGACACACCGCAGGGCGATCCGTCAATGTCGTTGACGATTGGATTACGGTAATACCCGAAGTCAGGTCGTGTCATGCCGGGATAAGTAACGGACTCCGGCAGCTTCGCCCAATCATCAACGGAGGCCAGATCTACCGGCTTTCCGATGCTGGCACGGTCAGGGCTTCTGTATGCCCTGTTTGTGATCACTAGGCCGGACGGTTCTACACCGTGATATTCAACCCGATGATAAAATACCGACTCTCCGACCTGTCTTGTCTCCATAAATACAACCTTGATCAGTTTGCCTGAAGCGTCGAATTCCACCGGCACGAAGTTACCGGCAAGTATATATTCGACCTTATCTCCTCCGAGTGGCTTAACGCAAAAGGAGCCACGGGCAAGGCCGCTTTGAAGACTCTCATTAAGCCGCAGGAGGCTCTTTTGGTATAGCTTGTCAAGGCGTGGATTGCTGACGCTGGTTTCCATTTCTAATAAGCAGATATTCGCAAATTCGCGGCATATTGCTTTTTCAAGGCGAAGTGATTTGACAGTATCATCTACCCAGGGCGCGGCCCCTCTCTCCATGTTGATCCATAACTCGATCTTACTAACCATGTCTTGCGAGATTGCGACGTCGCGACCAACAACATCCTTTATTGTCTTAACCGGAAACATACGGCTCATCACCCCCTTAATGAAATTCTTTATGCTATCAAACATTATTGCCCCCTCCTCTTCCAAATGGGGTTTGTTGCATATCTAACGCCGTCAATTCCGTGGTTATCCTTGTCCGGGTAGCCTGAAATCACTTCGCCGTCCTTCCCCCGCTCGTACTCATAATTGAGGAATTCTTCGGCAGTTTCGGGGCATCGGACATTGTCTATAACAATCTCTGCCAGGGATTGCAACCACTTCATGGAATAATCTACGCTCCCCGGCCCCTTTTCTGCTCCTCTCGCAAGCAATCCATAAGAGCGGTAATCCCCTACTGACTTGTTTTCCGCGCTGTCACAGATGATGAGGTCATTGCCCGTTATGCCCATCTCTATCAGCTTATCTGCTGTCTGCCGGTTGCTCTGCTTATTGCAACGATACTCCACAAAAATATAAAGTTTGTGCCGTGCTGCGTCGTAGTGGCAGCGGACGAAGTGGAAGGGATCAGGATACCATCCCCAGTCTAAGCCGTTGCATATACGGTCAAACTGTGCAATCTCCTCATCGGTGATTTCTCGAATGACAACATTGTCAAACACTTGCCCGCCGGTGCCGTTAGCTATGCCCATATACTCATTTTCGTAAGCGGTCGGGTTAACTTCCCGCAAGAATTCCGCTTCGTCCAAGAACGGTTTCCCAAGCCATGCTTTCGGTACGTCTTTATACGTGCTGTGAATAACCAGGCGCGTCTCCTTTGGTACCTTGATGTACTTATTCGCCCAGTTGTTGGCGGATTTAGGTGGATTGAAGGATTTAAAGATATAAGCCTTATCACCGCCACGGATTACTGACTGTTCGATTTTACGAACCGCCTCCGGCCCGGCGAACTGGTCTAACTCCTCAAACCAGAGAACACCAATGTAGCCGAATGGGACTTTGATGGATTTAATTTTGCCGGGATCGTCCGCGCCCCGAAAATAAATCTTCTGTCCGGTACTGATCCGGGTTATTTCCATTGGACTGACTGTCGGGTGAAACTCGTCCGTCAAACCCAGCGCATCGATCGCCCAGAGGATCTGTTGATATACTGATCCTCGGAGCGTATCGGCCACCTGACGCATGATAACCGCGTGTATATCGTCATTCTGCTTGATCAGGTCAACGACATCCAATCCAATGAAGGAAGACTTTGCAGAGGCGCGCCCTCCGGGCAGCACATACTCCAAATGCGCCCCGTCTTGTATATCAAAAACAACCGGCGCGAATACCGGGGCAATCATATTGCTTGGGATCCCGTTGTACTTGGCCGGTTGCCTGTCGCTATCTTGTTTTAGGTTGCTTGACTGGGCCTGCAAATGCTCAATTTTGGCCCGCTGCTCTGCCATGTCAAGATCATCCTTTGCCGTCTGTCCTATGGCGTCCTTAATGGCTTCATACGCCCTTACATTGCCATTCATGGCCTTTGTGATCATAGCCATGTTTATAATGCTCTCATAGGTACTATCAACACCATTCTGAAGGAGAAAATCGCTAATACCGTCAACTTCTACCCCGGCAGTTAGGAGCGCGTTTAGGGTTTTGCGGAAGTCGGCTTTTCGGCGCCTGGTCTCTCCCGACCGTTTCCCGCCTTTTGCTCCGTTCTCTCTTGCTTCTTCCTTGCTTCGCTTGCTGAAAGGAATTAAGTTTTCGTGTCCACTTGCCAATCACCTCACCTTCCAATCTGGTCTATTTTCGGACATAGAAAAAGAGATAGCGTCCGGCTACCTCGGGTTATCGTTTTAGTGGCGGATGTTCAGCGGATCCCGCCACTGACCCGACCACCTGTCTAAAGTGGGTTTGTTTTTTTACTATACAACGCAAAACGCCCTGCATCTGCAAGGCGCTCTGTATGTTCGGGGAGGTTACTAGGTGATATACATTTACCACCAATACTATACTACCACGGCCTAAGTGAACAAAACCGACAAACTTTATTTTTCTTTCAAAAACCTGTTATGATCCATTCGGCAACTGCCATCCGTATACCTTTTCCCCTTTCGTCCGTACCCGCTATTCATTGCGTTCGCCACTCTCTGCCATGTCCTCCCTTCCAAGTAGTACAGCGTGAGGATTGTCCGCATCTCTGGATCGTCCACTGTGTTGATATATTCCTCTACTTCGTTTGTCAGACGGAATAACTTTTTCTCCTCTGACTCTAAAACCGTCTTCCTTGATATCAGCAGCTCCCTCGCGTCCTCGTATTCTTGGCTGGGGAATCCTTCGATCCGAATGCTACCATAAGTGCCGTCTCTTCGGGTTCCCTTCACGGAATCAACTACCCGCTCGCCGCTTGTCTCCATTCGCTCTATCTTGCTTCTAATCTCCCGAATGCGCTTGTTTAGATGTTTGATTCTTCCCTGCGCGGAGCAATATCTTTCAAGTACTGACTTATCCAATTCTATTGCCCCTCCTCAGACTCCGCATTATACGGCCCCGGCAGCGGTTGCCATGCAATCACTTCAAAAATTCCGTTAAAATTGTGCCATTTACCGTCCACGGTATAATCCTTAGAAACAAATATCACATCGTTTTTGTTATCCTTGACTGTGACAACTACAGAGACAGACTGCTTATACACTTCCCAATCAGCACTCAATCCTTCTGAGTCATATATGGTTATTATTTCTTTGCGTTCTTCGGGCAATCTCTCTTTAACGCTTATCCACTTTCCCATTCTGCGTTATCCTCCTCCGCTTCGACTCGTCCTGATTCTTCAAGCCACTTCTCAATGCATGTTATACAAGTGTATGCCGCTACTGGTTCACCGTCTAAAAATCCGCTTTCGTATAAGGCTTGTTCCCCTGCCTTGATTTCTCTTTGGCAGGAAAAACAACTATGAGGCTTTCGGCATTTAACAATCTTTTCTTTGTGGTTTTCTATATCTTCATCAGGCTCATAAAAACCACTGTCCAAATATAATTCTTTGTCGTATTTCATGGCTATCTCCTGCCCCCTTCCTGCTAATCTTGATAGTCGGGGAATTGGAGTAGGCGTAGTTGTCATAGCGTCTATTGCCGTGTCAAATTTTCTTTCCATGTCTTTCACGTCCTGAATTCCCTGCCCTTCATGGTTGATTTTAATGAGCAACCAATGCAGCTCCGATTTTAATCTCTCTAATGCAAAAATACTGTCTTCTAAGTCTGCTTGACTTACTCCGACCTTGACCATTTCATTTTCTAAATTTTCTCTACTCATTCTCATTCTCCCCGTTCAGCAGTTCAGGATGGTCATGAATGGTTCCAATGATTTCAACGCTTTCTATTTCACTATAGCATTCGCATCCGTCGCAAGAATAGCTCCAATTCCAAGGAGAAAATGAACCGTTAGTATCGTCCCATGTAACCTCATGGCGTTCATTAATCTCCTCCCCATTGTTAAGATAAGCAACATTAACTATATCCCCCTCAAACACTAACCGCGCGTCCTCACTGTCTCCCCGGTATGACTTAGTGGCGATTAGTCCGGTGCACTGGCCTAATGTGGCGGAATCAACCCGCGCCCAATATTCAATTGAAATCCATTCTGCGTCCCAATCGATAACATTACCACCCGCAATGAATACTGTGTTTTCGTTATGTTTGTGTGGTTGTCCATAAAACCAAAGTCCGCTATTAATGCTCCTGCCCCTAAACATATAACGTTTATCCATACCTCTCCACCTCCGCAATATGCTCTCTTGACGGGATCCCCATACCATACTGATCCTTGATCCGCTCTACTTCCCTGCTCCAATCCCTGTTAAAGTCACGCGCCCACTTGTCTAACCTGACCTTACCCAGCGGCTTACTCCGGCGAAGTGCTGATTGTCTGCTGACCGCTGCACAGCTAACCCCTAATTGGTTGGCTATGGCTCTGTGGGTCATGTCCTTGTCTAACATCTCGTTAATTTGCCGGGTTACTTCCGGCTCTAATTTAAATCCTCTTGGCATGGCCTATCCTCCTTTTCCGCTCCACGGTTTTAACAAATTCTTCCGGCTCTCCAATAGCTTCGTACAGAGCGAGTTTATTGAAACACTTTTGTATAGGGCATGTTTCGCACAGTCCATCCTCATCTTCGCAAATCTCTCTGCATGACAGGCAATCATCTGCTTCGCCGGTTCTGTCAATTGAACACAGTTCCTTCGGCGCGTAGTCCCCGTCATATTTTATGGTTAATCTTGGCATGTTGTATCCTCCTCTAAATTTCAGTTTTGCTTAGGTATCTCCCCATAGTAATGTTGCGATTTCAGCCTTTTTCTTTAGTTCCTTAACTTCCTTGCTTGCATAAGCGAGGGAATAAGAATGTTCTCTTTCTATCGATCCGTCTTTTAAGCCCTTATGATAGGCAATTGCTTTTTCAAGCCTATCTGAGAAGTATTCAATACTTTCGGGCATGGCTAGGGTTATTTCTTGTACCTTATTTTCCCAATATTCCGCTTTTTGCTCGGCTTCTTTTGATTTTTCCGCAAACTCTACGCTTTTTCCCATTCTGTTCCAATTTCTGTCAATTAAGGCCCTGTGTCTTTTCTCGCTATGGTGCCCGGCCTTTATGGGCTCTCCTAAAGATAGAAACTCTTTACCCTCTTGCGAGGCATTGTAATAGTTTTCACTTTTAGACATGTGATTCGCTGCGCTATTGCTATAACGTTCCGCTTTTCTTTGTGCGTATGACTGATCCTCAACTCGCACAATGGAATAAAAATATTTCTCGCCATTTTTTGCAATTAAGTTGTAAACCTCGCATTCAACTTCTTTTCCATATTTGGTTTCAAGCTCAATGATTTCTCCCTTTTCATACTCTTCTTCACATTCTGCCGCCCAAACATTCGGACAATATTTTTTAAATTTATTCATGTTTCTTCCTCCGCTAACTGTTAATTTTTATTCGCTTCATTGCATAGCCAATCTAATGACTTTTCAATTTCGTGGACTGTGCACCACATATTTTCTATTTCCTCTTTGTAATTTTTGATACTCATTTCTGACCGGTTATACAGATATAATTCAAGGTCAGAGAGATCTTTGGTTTCAACCGTATCAGCGTGATCTTTGCCGTTATAGTCTGCTACTGCCGATTCAGCCGCGCTTTCCAAATCTTTTGATATTTCATGGATTCTTAGGATTTCTCCGTTTTCCCTCGATCTATAGATTGCTATTTTCACCTTTTTCCTCCTCCTAAGTTTCAACTCCACCGAATCGCTTGCCCGCAGTTTGGACAGTGCTTTGCATATACAACGGCAACATATTTTCCGTCAATATTGCTAACAAATTTATAGCCGCAGCAGGGGCAGCGCAAATTAAAATCTGTACTGCAATCGATGGGGGTTACATTGGGTAATCTTGGCGCCTGCTTTTGTTCCAGTTCCGCTATGTAATCAAGCAGGTCCGGGACTATTTCGCAATATTCATCATATACGGCAGCCGCCAAATTCCAGCCAGTTAAGCCGACTTCTTTCGCGTTATTAACCTTTTTCCGGGTTTCTTCAAGTCTTTTTTGATCCATCTTTCTTCTCCTTGCTCTAAATTTACTTAATACCGTACTCATAGCGTAAAAATGACTTATATTCCTCATAATCCACCAGTACGGTATCATGATCCTGCCATACCTTTACTATGTTTCTTTCCAACGGCACGGGAGCATCACACTTGATAATTCCGTTGCCGTAATGTGCGCGGAAGTCCTCTAGGCTATAGATTTCGCATTTATCATAATCCATAGTGCCGACATAGCCGGAAAAACATCTTCTCGCCTTATCCTGTGTCCGTTCGCATCCCCATAAAGTAAAGCGGCAGCCGCTAGAATGCTTTATGCTAATCGCTATATACTTTCTTTCCATGTCTTATTCCCCTTCCCCTTGTTTGTCTGCATCCCCCTGGATTATGATTTTGTCCTGCGCCAGTGCGTACCCGCACTCTATACACGCCCCTGTGCTTCCTCTCCACCCGCCGATCATGTATGCCGCGTCCGCAAGGTCAAGAAGGGGCAGGCATATCTTCATGTATTCGTCGTGAGTTGCCTCGAACTGTATTACACCGTTCAGCGCAGCGGGGTTTATGACCTCATGTCCTTCCGCTTTTAACTTTTTTTCGGCCTGTTCAAATTCCTGTCGATAATTCGGGTTATTAGTGATTGGGCCGATTATGTATACTCTCATGGTTAACCTCCCTTTAAAAGTCCATACTGATTTGTTCCGGCTCCGGCGTGGCATCGAACCGCATAATCATTTGTGCCTGTGCTTGCTCTAATCGTTTTTTGGCTTTGTCGTAGTATTCTTTGTCAGTCTCAAATCCCACAAAGTCAAGTCCTGCATTGTGGCAGGCTATAAGGCTGCTTGCGCTGCCTGTGTGCGTGTCAATAATCTTATAGTTGGGTTTTGCGTAATTTTGCAGTATCCAACTATAGAGTGGAACGGGTTTTTGGCATGGGTGTATTTTCCCTTTGTAGTCGCCACGTGCCAGGGGATCGTGCTGAAAAATCTTTGTATTTCTGTCAAACGAAGTCCATGCCAGCTCTGCCTCGCCGTATGATCTCCCCTTAAAGCCGTTACCCTTATCCCAAACTATCCACCCCCTGGAAGGTGGTAACTCAAAGTAATTTCCACCAAAAATTATCTGTTCCTTTGAAACCCTGCTCTTCCCCATTGTCAGGCGTCCCCCTTCTTTCTTCGCGCAAAATTGCCTCATAGTCCGTGTCTCTTTGATCAAAATTGTGAAACCGGTTGGCGGGCTTTGGCTTCTGCCCCCTGGTATTGTCCCTCAGGGGAAATATGCCCTGCCAGCCATTAACAATCGATTCATTCAAAATCTTAATCTTCATTGTGTTATCATCCCCGGCCAGTGCAGACAATTTATTTAGCAATAGTTTTATGGCATGATCCGTCATTGGCTTCTTGATATCTCCCCGATATTCGATATAGGAATGGATCGCATCATCAAGCGGACCGTCAGGGGAGTATATTTTCTTTGCTTTACTTTCCTTTGTTTTACTTTCCTTTTCTTTCTGTCGATTTAATTCCGAATTAATTGCATTTTCTTCAGAATTAATTCCACTTTCTTCTATAATAATAGGGGTTATGGGTGAACTTAATAACGGTTGGCCATTACTACTAAGCAACCAATACTCACCGTTATATAGTTGTCTCTTCATGCGTACTATGGCTGTCTCATAGTATCGCTTTTGAATTCCAACAGAGGTTATAATATCCCGATTAAGGAGGTCTTTACATAGAAGACCTATATCCGCACAGTAATCTATAACTTGCACGACAACTAATTTGTTTTTTACCCACTTGTTACCTATCTTCTTAATGACCATTCTTGCCAGCTTGTCTTTAGATAGATTTGCATAGTATCCCTCGGAGTACACAAGCATGAGAATCACGTCATACACAGTACTACCAAGTGGGCCAAACTCTTCAAGCAAATCAAATATCTTATCATCTTCATAATAGGTAACATCCTTAGGAAAGTAATCCAGGCCTTTTTTATTTGGAGCACCTCTGCCCCCCATAAGACCACCTACTTTCTATCTTTGCGTCCAGAGAAGTGTTCCTCTGCAATTGTCCGGTTCGGCATCAACACACCTCCTCATAGTAGTCATACTCGTATTTTTTGAGCATGGTTTTCGCCGGTGATATGCGCCTGGATACCTTACTTCTCCGGCTTTCTTCTTCCGCCACAAATGCCTTAAGGTATTCAAGGTCTCCGGGCATGTCGGGGAGGAAATAGCCTCCCGGTGTTCCACCTGACCGTAGTATCACGTCGCCATTGTCTCTTGCCTTTCCGATCATCTCGCGTACGGTACGTTCATCCACACCAATTACAAAAGCTATATCAACGGCTGGCGTGGGGTTCGTGTGGCCTTTAATCAAATAATCTTTTATGTCCAATATTCTACCTCCGTTAAAGTGACTTCAATCCGAGGGTTATCTTTGTCCTCATAGAAATCGTGTGTGAAGTTTTCAATATGTTTCCACCCGTCCCCCTGAAGCACTCCGCACTTCACGAGACTGTCAAGGATAAATTTAAGCCCACATGACAAAATGTTATCCTTATCCCTTCTTTTGTTTGGCTCGTAAAACGTTAGTCCGACAACCACAGGCTTTTCAATTCTTATTGCTGGTATCTGCTGCCTGATTGACCAGATAACAGTATCTTGGTTGTCTTGTTTCATCCTCCCGCCCTTGCGGGGGTTTTGGCGGTTGGCGGCGGTATACTCGTTCATACCGTCCAAGCGCCCCATAATGACAAATCTATATTCCATCAAATACCCTCCTAGCGGCTAAACATAAGCTTATTTTCGTCCCAATCAGGATAATGGGCCACAAGATATTGTTTGAACAGCTCCCGCATGTACCCCATATGTTCCGACTGATCCAACATGCTGTGATGTCCTACGCACCCTATAGCCCCGTTTTGGGCTATTCCCAGCCCTCCGCGTCCACGGCCTATATAATGCATGGCTTGATAGCCGTAAACCGCCGTATGAGGCGGATCAAGGCCCATCTTACAGAAGATGCAACCTTGATCCCGTTCCCACATCTCCGCGCGGGCAGCGGGAGAAAATTCTAATGCCTTTGTTCTTTTACTTTTCATTAGATTTCACCCATCAGCTCGCTATAGTGGATCGGCGCCGTTAAAATCTTCGTGTGTTTGCAATAGTCGCAAAGATCACACCGGATAGGTTCGACCTCCCTGTTTTTGAGCATTAATATTTTGGGTATGTTCTGCTCGATTTCAATTAGTTTGGTCTTTAAGTGGGCGCTGTCAATATGGATGATTTCAATGTCTGTTTCACCTTCTTTCGAGGCTGCGGCTATGTAAAAAGGTAGCGTTTCACCTGTGTTTTGCCGCACTATCTCTTGATAGGCCGCGCCCTGCAAGTCGTATCCCCAATACTGCACAAAATCCATATACCCGGCGTCCCGTACCCAAAATGTATCTCGTATAGCTTTCATTATTTTCAGATCCGTAATGCAGAGGCCGGGAAGGTGACTGTCAATTTTGATTTTGAACTTTGCCCCCGCAATCTCCCCGGTCATAATGACCTGTTTTTCGCCCGACATGTATTTCATGAAATATTCGTCCCGCTCAATGCGGTTGATAATTTCCTCTGCCTTTCGATAATCTTTCTTTAAGGCTCCTTGTTTAGTGAAAATATCTGAGTTCTTTGCCCGGAAAAGGTCAAGACTGCCCTCAAAGTGAGCGTCAACATACGACCCGACCAACAAGGCTGTTGTCATCTTGCGTTCCCACTCACCACCTAATTGAGCCAGCGCCCGCGCTTCACAGGCCAGCATTCCCGCCGTTCCCATGAAGTCCTTGTATTGGCTGACAGACAGATACTCGCGGTTCGCCTCGGGACTAAAGTAATTCTCATTGGTCAATAGCATTCTTCTCGCCTCCAAACACATCTACGATCTCCGGAGGCTCTTCCTCAAAATAATCCCCTGCTTTTGCTTGACCATCTTTTAGAGCCTTATACACGCCCCATAAATCGGCTATTTCCTCTGCTCCAAAATCGGCCATATTCATACCTGTGTATTTTTCGAGCTGCTTCTTTGATACTTTGAAGTCTTTTTTAAACAACTTCTCTATCTTGGCAATTTTTTCTTGACTTGGAAGATCATTGTATCCCTTCATCTGTGTTCGTTTGCACTCGTCTACCGCCATGTCGACGATATCACCGGGAACAACCCCGAGTATGCAAGCCCTCATTCTCCTGGCCCCGAAATTTGCCGTTGCCTCGTATATGTCCCTGCTGTCGGTAAGCTGATAGGAACCGTTCTTCGTGTCTCTTTTGTGTTCAACCCCGAATATTTTAGTTACTCTTGTATTGGTCTCTAAATCCCACGCGTAGGCCATCATTTCTGAAACGCCGTTTTCTTGATTAAGTTCTACTACTCCGTAATCAATATTCCCCCACGTTTGCGCTATGGCTTCTGCAAGTCGTATAGAAGGGCCGGTAACATTCTGACCACCCCGGGGGTATGAATAAATGGCTTGCTCTGCCAATGCTTGGCGCTGGCATGTCCTTTTTATTTTTTCTATAGCAGTAAATTCATCACGAGGGAATTTTTTGGCTATAATCATTGCAGCTTGTACTTCTTGGGATTGTCTGCTTACCATCATTTCAGTCTGTGGATTTTTAATTAAAGCAGGCTTTTCGTTTTCGATAATTTCATTCATTTGACGTCCCCCTTATAACTCCATTACGGTTAATTCGTTATCGTCTGTAGTTCGCGTTGCGATAAATTGCAGGCCCGCATTCTTACACTTTGCATAGAGCCGCTCCCTTAGTTTGGCGGACAATTTTTCCACCCCGTCAATCAAGATAATTTGCAGACCGTTTGGCTTCTGCAATGCTACATCAATGCAGAGGTCTAGCTTTTCGCCATCCGACAGGTTACTAATTGGGAGGCCGTTGATCAGGGGGACGCCGTTAACAACGCTAAGGCCATCGATCGGGATTTTCGCCGTCTGCAAGATCTCGCCGGGCAGCTCTCTGGCCTTTTCGATCCGTTCTGTCAAAACGGCGCTTTTGTCCGTAAGTTCGTCAATTTCTCGTTGAAGATCTTTCATCCGGCGGTATTCGTTAAGATGTTTTTTCATGTCTTCAGCGTGCCTTGCCTTTTCTTGCAACTCGACGGTCTTTGCTGGTTCTTTTTCTGCGTACTCCCTATTCATGGATAGTTCAGTGTCATATGTTGCCACATTGGCCCGGTATGCGCTCTCTATGGCCTCCATTTTGTCCGCTTTCCTTTCTTCCAGCCCGTAAAGCTCTGACTTGCAGGACTTTATCTGCTCCTCGAGCGAAGCAATCTTCTCTTTGAGTCTCGTTTCAGAAGCGGATATGTCTTTTTCCAGCGCCGCAATAGCAATTTCCTTGTCTGCTTCAAATTTGCGGATTCTGTTGTCCCTGTTCTCGACTAACGCCTTTGCCCTTTCAATTTTTTCATTTTCACTTCTGATCTGTTCGATTTTTTGATATAGCTCACCTAAGCTCTCCTGCTCCCATTTGTCGGCGTTGTATCCAGGTGGAATTTCATAGGCAATATCCTCCACAAAAGCCCTTTTGTTTCGGATGTCTCTGTTGATATCTTGGCGCGTCTGGTAGTACTGTCCTTTTTCGGACTGGACATCATTTAAGACCTGTAAAATGTTTTGATCGTAGGATACCCAATCGGGAATTTCACCGAACCATTCCTTGATCGTCCGTATAGACCACGGGTACTCAATCATGTCCAAAATAACCGCATTTTGCTGCGTCCGGCCCATAGCCATAAACTCCACGGGGCTGAGTTGCAGCGGTGTGAAGATGTCTTTCAGGAAGGATTCCGGGCTGCCGACCTCGCGACCGTCTTTTTTTACACTCTTATAGTCCGCCTGGTTGGTTCTTGCTTTTCGGCTGATCCTGATTCCATTATCAGTTTCAACAATGATTTCCCCCTCGGTTTCCCCGTTGCGTACGATATATTCCCTCTCTGATTTGTTGGTAAGGGCGTAGCGGATTGCATCAACTACAGAGGTCTTACCGGTTCCGTTCTCTCCTGACAGTTCAATACACTGTCCGCCGGTTTCATACTCTTTAATGCCAAACAGATTTTTAATTTTGATTTTAGAAATTTTCACCTTTACATTTCCTCCGATTTCGGCTATGATAGCCTTATAGTGTTTGTTTATTGGCCTCTTGTGTTCCCGCACAGGGGCCTATTTCTTTTTCTTTCATCAGTTGCTCTAATGGCAGGCCGGTAACTTCTGATATCTTCTTCCACTCGCCGACCGTAAACGGTGTTTCGCCCGACAGTCTTCGCCTCGCTTTTTGGGTTATGTACGTCGTAGGTGGCCACAGCATCTCCCCAAACTTCCTCGGTGTGTATTCGTTCTCTGCCAGGTATTCCCCTAACAGAGGAAAGGCGCAAATACTAACCATGCTATCCACTTTTCTACTTCGTCCCGTTGTCGCCTTGGTGAGTATCTGTCTTACTCTTTCGCGGGTCAATCCGAAATTTCCGCCAATCTCTTCCAGCGTCATGCCGTCAATCCGCATGGTAAACATTTCAATTTTTTGCTCTCTTGTCACTTTCTTATTCCTCCTTCTTATATATCTCCTTTCTATTCTTGATCGTCCCAATCAATCCGCTGCCCGCAATGGTAGCAATAGTGACCTACTCCATCACACGGAAGATCTTTGTAACAAGCAGGACAACCATAGACGTTCAGGTATTCCATGTCCGGAGGATTGACATTGAGCGGTTTTCTAGGCACCTGCTTTTCCAGTGCCTTTATTGCGGTCTCTAGCTGCATTTCGGTGATCTCAATGCACACAGTACCCCTTTCCCCTCTTATTTGCCGCCTTATAGCGGCTGCCGCTCTGGCTGCTATACTCATGTGTTTCCCCCTCTCTTATACAATCTCATCAATGATTTTCAAGATCATTTCCGTGCCACTTTCCCCTACTACACACACCTTGTAAATATGACCCCTTGCGAGTTCGACATACACATACTCTTCATCGTGTACATAAGTCAACGAAATCAGATCGTGTAGATCCTGTGTGGCTTGCAGGACCGGCAGAAGCAGATCGCAAATTTCTTGCTTGCTTTCCATTCTTTTATTTCTCTCCTTTCACAATCGCCAGTGTACTTATGACATACAACCCAAGCCCCAGTATGGCCGCCACCGGAGTATCCTGTTCGCACAGTGTCGAGATAACGATCATCCAGGCTGCAAAATAGGTAAAGATCTTAGATACGAGGATGACTTCGCGCTTTGCTTCTTTCACTTATTACACCTCCTCACCATACCGTTAACTTTTCAGAGTCTTCGATCTTAAGGACTTTTGCCAGCCTCCGAAGCTCCTCCAATGATAGGCTTTCCGGCTCTTTTAGACGCCGGTGCAACGCCTGATAGTTCATGTGCATCTTTATTGCAAGGTCATTTTTGCTTAACCCTAGCAGGGTAAGATGTCGGGATACTGTAGCGAGTAGGTATGTATCTTGCTGCTGTGACTCACTTGGTTTTATTGCGGGCATGGGTAGCCCTCCTTTCTGTTTTTGTAGCCGCTAAATTGCTATTCCTGTGTGCTTAGTGATTGCCTGTTTGCGGATGTCTTTGACAAGCCTGTCTACTGTGTCGTCGCCCGGGCATCCTTTGATCAAGGCATCTGTATAGTACGCCTCCTTGACCAGTTCAATAGCCGTGTCAAGCATCTCCATCGTTACCCCTTCTTCCCGTGCAAAATCTGCAATCCGATATGCAAGTTCTGCCACTTTGGGGCTGTCTGCGTTACTCATTCTTCTTGTTCTCCTTTCTCCTTATTCTTTTGTCACTTGTTGCGTGACATCCGGGGCAAAAAAAATTTCTTCCGGCTTCACGATGTCTAATATGATAATCATATCATACATTTCGTCACTATCAAATTTTCCCCGGCGCATTTTTCCGTAGAACGTTTTTTCGTGCATTCCCAGCTTTTTAGCAAGCCTTACCTGGGAAAATCCTCTTTCGGCTATTAGTCCTCGCAGCCTGTTCGTGTCTACCAAGGTCAACACCCCCTTCCTGTTTTTCTGTTACTTGTTGCGTAACACCATAATATCACCTGTTCTGTAACGTGTCAAGTGATTTTTGGCATTTTTTTGTTGCATATTATGAAAAATATGTTATACTAGTTCTATCAACTATAAGGCGGTGCGAGATGGGACTTAAAGATAATATTAAATTTAAAAGGATTGAGAACGGAATGACACTTGAAGAGCTGGCTGCCAAAGTCGGAGTGAGCAGGCAGACAATACAAAGATACGAAAGTGGTGTAATTGGAAATATCCCCTCCGATAAAATTGAACTGATGGCTGCGGCGCTCGATACAACCCCGGCCTCATTGATGGGATGGGAAAAACCCGAACGCACCGCTAATGCAATGTCGGTTGTGACTCATAGCTCCCTAATGCAAGATATTGTTTTAGAATGCAAGGAATTCGACAGTGAAGAGCTTGGCAGATTATTGAGCTATGCAAGATTCTTGAAACAGGATACAAGTAAGCAGGGCGAAGAATAACCCCCTGCCCTGCTCGTTGCTACGCGCTGATCTCATTTTTTACGTATAACATAAGAGATAGTAAAAACTCTACACTGTCAATTTTTTTTAGATAGTAAATTATCTCTTTGATGCATTCAGCTTTTGCCCCCTGTGTTTTAGTCTCTTCTTTTGTCATCGCGGCTCCTCCCTCGCTACAACTTGCAAACATATGTTCCCTTTAAGTGATCTTATCATAGCACAGTACTCCCATAAAATCAAGTAAAATTAAGAACATTTGTTTTGCTTTCGGTTAGTGAGGCGCGCGCGTACCCCTGTCATGTGGTATTTGTAGTATAACATATCCAGGGGCAAATTTTGCTGGCAAAGCTTGGTAGCGTATCTGTTGGTTACAAAATAGAATAAAAGTGCTGGTAAACTGAATCAATCTTTGATATAGTAGTTTCATCAACTTACACGGGAGGATATAGCTATGAACAAAATGAAAATGTCGCTTATTTGCGTGGGATGTGCCGCGCTGCTATTGGGCGGATGCAAGGAAAAAACACAAGACACTACAGAGGCCGCAACTACTGCGACCACAACCGCGGCTACCGCGACTACAACCGCGACTACCGCTACGCCAATAGCGGAAACCCTAGGAGAAACCGTTGAGGAAACCGTTGAGGAAACCGTTGAGATAGCCATAGAAAGGGGCGAGATTTCCGGTACAAGCGACAAAGATATATCCGATATAAAAGTTTTTTACTATGACTCCTACAGGAATGACGTAACCGGCAAATGGAGGTTATCAAAAATTAGTGAGAGTATAGATATAGCAGAATATGCACTTTCATATTACAAGGAATATTTCAAAGCTAAAGATGAACTACACGTAATTATAAATTTCTCAAATAACACAACGACTAGCATCCGTTATATGGGCGGCATTTTGGACGTATCCACGTACGAATATGTTGGTGGAGAAGAGCAAGACGCCGCGGAAGCTTGTAGCGGAAATCTTTTGACCCAGTATTGGATTTATACAGATAATGGCGACATAGAAAAGATTTCATAATAAAGCCGCCCCAACGCTACCATAGCGGCTCTGTTAGTTCTGTATCTTTTTTGAGGAGGTATAGCCATATGGCAAAAGCAAAAAAGCTGCCTTCTGGTAGCTGGCGCGTACAAGTGTATGACTGTACAGACGCAGACGGCAAGAAGCATTATGCTTCGTTTACCTGCGGAACAAAAAAAGAGGCGGAATTTCTGGCCGCCGAATTTGCGCTTGAAAAAAACCGTTCAAAAAGGCCCGCTGATATGACGGTGGGAAAAGCCATCGAAAAATATATAGAGTCAAAACAAAATGTTCTTGCGAGCAGTACGTTAATTGGCTACAATAAGATGCGTAAGCTGTACTATAGCGACCTAGAGGATCTCGCGCTTAAAAACCTGACAAATGAGAGCGTTCAGGTATGGGTAAGTGGATTAGCAAAGGAACACAGTCCCAAGACCGTAAGCAACGCGCGGGTATTGCTCGTATCAGCGCTTGACATGTTTTGCCCGGATTTGCGCATAAAGGTAACGCTCCCGGCTCGCAAAAAGCCGGATCTGTATACTCCATCTGATGCGGATGTGCAGCAGCTACTTAATCATATCAAGGGCAAGGAACTCGAAATCGCGGTCTTACTGGCGGCTTACGGCCCAATGCGTCGCGGTGAGATCTGCGCGGTGACGTCGGACGATGTAAAAGGGAATGTTATAACCGTAAATAAATCAATGACAGAAGTTCCCGGAGGTGGCTGGGATATCAAGCAGCCGAAGACCTACTCGAGTTACCGGGAAATTGAATATCCGCAGTTTGTCATTGACCGTATAGCCGGGATCGAAGGGCGACTCGTCAAGGCGACGCCTGAACAGATCACCTCACGCTTTCGCCGGGCGGTAAAGTTTTCGGGTGTACCCAAGTTCCGCTTTCATGATTTGCGGCATTACGCGGCCAGCATCATGCATGCGCTAGGCGTACCGGATCAGTATATAATGGCTCGCGGAGGGTGGGCTACTGACGGGGTCATGAAGTCGGTATATCGTAGCACAATAGACGATCAAACCGCTCTAAATAATGCAAAGATTTTTGATCATTTTGAAAAAATATCACACGAAATACAACACAAAAATCAAAACAACTAGTAAAAACGTTATATTTGACATTGGATTTTGGGGTTCGAGCCCCACTGTCTCCATTTACCGAAAAGCCTGGAAATACCGCCGATCCTCAACAAAAACGTGGGTTGGCGGTATTTTATTTGATATAAGTATAAATTCTGCGATAGCTTTTTATCA
>Ga0153952_1000021_pt1 | contig 34752 bp, 36 predicted proteins | sample TSNJ036MetaG_FD_104746 | JGI IMG/M metagenome (GOLD analysis project Ga0153952, IMG submission 104746) | Attine ant fungus gardens microbial communities from New Jersey, USA - TSNJ036 MetaG | ecosystem: Host-associated > Fungi > Mycelium > Unclassified | place: USA: New Jersey, Wharton State... | reverse complement strand
TCCCCAGTTTGTGGGGATCTGGTCGGGTAGCCGGTTGTACATAAACGCTACCAGTATCAGCGGAGCTATGGCAAAAATCCACATAACAATTCTAGTCTTACTCATTTTTTTCATCTTTACTACCCCCTTGCAATCCGGCTGCCCAGCCAAGCATTTCTTCTATCATAGTCATACTCAACTCATAATGGATATATTTACCTTTCTTCTCATCCGTTATCAATCCTGCTTCTTTCAGCACCGACAAATGATGGGAAATCGTCGCCGAAGTCATCTTAAACTGATCCGAAATCTCACCTGCGGTTAGGGAACCTCGCTTCAGGAGATTCAGGATTTCCCGCCGTGTAGGGTCGGAAAGAGCTTTGAATGTATCCCCTATACCCAATGTCGCCACCTCCTAATGTTATTTAGATGTTCATCTAAACATATGATAGCACGGCACTTCCTATGTGTCAAGTTTAATTCGATGGATTTCTAAATGTTTTTCACTTGACTTAATAACATCATTGCCTTGAGAAAAGCATAGTAAATATATTTGATTTATGGTATTATACAGACAGTGAGCGAAAGTTTTTATACTCTGCGAAATACTTTCAATTATATAGAAGGGGGGAGTTTATTTGAAAATCGTCATTGAGGAACCACATGAAGGTGAGGAAGACCAAATAATCATCAAATGCCGTCATATGACTGCTGAACTCCTCCGTGTACTTGCCCTGCTGAAAACACAGGATGCCCTTGTAGCCTATGACGGGAATGAGATACACCGTGTCAAGCCAACAGGCGTTTACTATATCGAAGTTGTGGATAATAAGACTTTCCTATATTGCAAGGACAAAGTATATGAATCAAAGCAGAAGCTTTATGAATTAGAGGAATCCCTTGCGGGCGTTGATTTTTTGCGGATATCAAAGTCGGTGATATTGAACCTGAGCAAGATAAAATCAATCATTCCTGCGTTAAGCGGACGATTTGAAGCAACGCTTGACAATGGCGAAAAGGTTATAATATCACGGCAGTATATCAATGATTTAAAGAAAAGGCTTGGAATTTAGGAGGTGGCAAGATGCGGATAGGAGAACTGTTAAAAACAATGCTCTATTCCTTTTTTATTATCACAACGGGCATTGTTGTTTCGATGTATGTGTTTTGCCTGATATTCTATCCGGATGTCAGCTTTTCACTTAATGATATCGGAAGGATACTGCTGATGGCTCTCGCAAGCGAGCTGCCGTATGTCATATTCCTTTCGCGAGATGAACTCAGCAGAAAGCAGATGTTAATTCGATTTGCGATCCATGCACCGGTTCTGTTCGCTATACTTCTATTCTTTGCCCATATATGGGATTGGGTTGATATTAGTAAGGCAACAGAGGTCGCCGTATTTTTTGCCCTTGTTGCCGGTGTGTACATCGGAGTCCTTTTGATTACCGCATATCGTGACAAAAAACTGGCAGATAAGCTGAACGACAGCTTGAAGGACCGTTACCATAAATAAACACATACAGACATTTTGGGACAGTTGGCTGTTTACAGCTTACCGTCCTTTTTTTGCAGCTTGCATCGCCTTATCCGCAACATACCCCTACTCCTATTGAACCACCCGAAATGCTTTGTTATAGTGGTTTCAGAAAGAAAGGGGATATGACCTATGGACAAAATAATCGAGGTTAGCAATTTAAGAAAAAGTTACGGCAATTTCACTGCCGTAAAAGATATCAGCTTTTATGTGGAAGAAGGGAAACTTTTTTCGTTTCTCGGTCCAAACGGGGCGGGTAAGTCAACCACAATCGACACTTTATGTACGTTAATGGACTTTAACAGCGGTAATGTTACTATAAACGGGCTTGATCTTCGGCACGACAGCAGGGCTATTCGGCAAATTATCGGTGTTGTATTCCAAGACAGCGTGCTGGACGCCTTGCTTTCCGTAAGGGAAAACCTGAACATCAGGGCAGGTCTTTACACATCTGATAAAGCCAAAATCAAGAATGCCGTATATGAAGCTGCTGCTGCAACAGAACTTGATGAATTCATAGACCGGCCATACGGAAAGCTTTCAGGTGGACAGCGGCGCAGGGCAGATATAGCGAGGGCGCTGATTAATACGCCTAAAATACTGTTTCTTGATGAACCCACAACCGGCCTTGACCCTCAAACCCGACAAAGCATTTGGAATACGATCAGACAGCTTCAAATAAAAACCGGGATGACAATTTTTCTGACAACACATTACATGGAAGAAGCCGCCGAATCGGATTATGTAATTGTAATTGACCACGGCAAAATCGCAGCCAAGGGAACGCCCGCCGAATTGAAAACACAATACGCAACCGACACTTTGCGATTGTCCGTTTCGGATGAGGCAGCTATGCGTCAAAACATGCGGGAGTTGGAACTTGATTTTAATATTTGGGCAGGCGAATTTATCGTAAAGCTGCCCAATACTATGGCGGCAATGCCCATATTAGAAAAGTGCAGGGCATATATAAGCAGTTTTCAAGTGCTGCAGGGTACCATGGATGACGCTTTTATCGGTATTACAGGAAAGGAGCTGCGACAATGAGTATATTTGTGAAACGAAATTTAAAGCTGTTCTTTAGGGACAGAACTGCGGTATTGTTTTCACTGCTGGCGATTTTTATTATTATCGCGCTGTATGCGGTGTTTTTAGGGGATGTCTGGCTGGCAGATTCTATGAGCAATATTCAAAATGCCGATATCTTGATGAATAGCTGGCTTGTAGCCGGACTTCTCGCTGTGGCCTCGGTAACGACAACAATGGGGGCGTTCGGCGTCATGATTGATGATAAAGTCCAAAAAATCAATAAGGATTTCTATTCCTCACCACTCAAAAGGAGCAGCATCACAGGCGGTTATATCGGAAGCGCATTTCTGATTGGCGTGATTATGTCTCTTGTCACGGTTGTGGCCGCACAACTCTATATCATGTTCAGTGGCGGGGATTTGTTTACGCCCATCGTTTATGTCAAGGTCGTTTTGCTGGTGCTTTTTACAACCTTGACAAATACCTCAATGGTTTGCTTTATCGTATCATTTTTCAAAAGCCACAGTGCGTTTAGCACAGCCAGCACCATAATCGGTACTCTGATCGGGTTTCTGACAGGAATTTATCTTCCAATCGGGGCTTTGCCGGAATCAGTGCAAATGATCATCAAGATGTTTCCCGTATCCCATGCCGCCTCGTTATTTCGTCAAGTACTGATGGAGGCGTCTATGCAGACCGCATTTGAGGGCATACCGGTTAATTATCTGGATGAATTTAAAGAGTACATGGGAGTGACGTTCCGATTTGGCGGCAATGAGGTTGCGCCGTGGATCAGCATTTTGATTTTAGCGGGTACCGCAGTTGTATTTTATGGATTATCTCTTTTAAATATGTCTAAGAAAAGTGTTTAAACACGGGGATACTGTTTAATCCCCAACTTAACCGCTATTCCCATTTAAAAAACCGAAGTGAAATGGCAATGCAGATAACAGCAAGCGCAGCCATCACGATAATTGGTACAAAAACGCTGTCAACAGGCAGCCCTAAGGAAGCAGCCTTGAGCAGTTTTATCCCCTGGGTTAAAGGAAGCACATCCGCAACCTTCTGGAGCGCAGGGGGCATGACTTCATATGGTAACGTAGCCCCGGAAAAAATCAGCATGGGAAAATACAATATACTGGCGATTATACCGGCAATTTTTGTGTTCGGAGCTACACCGCCGACCATCATCCCAATGCTGAATATTGATAACATCACTAAGAAATAACCGCTGATAAAATGTAATATATTTCCCGATAATTGAAATCCGAAAATAAGTTTAGCAGTCAGATAAACCAGCAAGAGCGATACGAGTGCGTAAATTGTATAGATCACTACCTGTACGGATAATATCATTGCGGGACTAACGGGTGTTACTTTGAAGCGTTTCAGGATTTTTTTGTTTCGGTAATCCGACACAACCAACGGAAGCCCCATAACGCCCCCCGCACAAATAGATATTGTTGAAATGGCACCAAAAGACTGCTCTAAAAATGAATACTCCGCATTGTCATAAGCAGGTTTATTCCCATAAATCACACCGAGAATAATCAACACTACAAGGGGTACACAAATTGCGAAAATAAACATATCCATTCCCCGCAGCGAGAGCTTCAGCTCGTTTTTAAGCATTGTACGAAATGTTTTCATCATTTACCGCCTCCTCGTCTGAATACCAAAGATACGCATCTTCAAATTTTTCATAAGGGCTTGAAGCAATTGCTTCCTGTACTGTTCCGTAAAATACGGTCTGCCCTTTTTTCAGTATGCAGATATGATCGCACAATGCTTCCACTTCATCCATAAAGTGTGAAGTCAGAAGAATCGTTAATCCTTTCACCTTTAAGTCGGACAGAATCTTCCAAACCTCCCGTCTGGCTTTCGCATCAAGCCCTGTCGTTAATTCATCCAAAAATACGACTTTAGGGTTTGGGATAAGTGCCAGAACAATAAATAATTTTTGCCGTTGGCCTCCTGATAGCTCCTTAACAGGACTTTTCGATTTGTCAGTAAGTCCAAATTTCTTCAAGATTGTTTTATAACCTGGTGCATCTTTATAGAGAGCCTGTGTAACCTGGCATAGCTCGTCTACGGTAATATGATCCTGATAATTTGCTTCCTGAAACTGTACCCCTACATTTTCAAAAAGCTGTTTTCTTTGTTTGTGCGGATCCATTCCCAGAATGGAAACATTTCCGCTGTCCGATTTCTTTGTGCCTAAAATACATTCGATCGCCGTGCTTTTACCTGCACCGTTTGCACCAAGCAGCCCAAAAACGGTTCCATGTTCTACCGACAAATTCAATTCCTGTACTGCTGATAAGCCGTTATAGGATTTTGAAAGCTGCCGGGCTTTGATGACTTCATCCATCTAAATTTCCTCCTTGTGATTGTATTTGCATGAACAATCATACCATCTAAAAAAAGGTTGGTGTTAAGATGGAGGGTTAGAGCGTGTTTGAAAAATGCTCTGGTAATATCTTGATTTCATGTTGTGAAGGATTTCGATCATTTTTTCAGCGTTTCTCTCTGCTTCTTGCAAAGAAACAATCAGCTTGTCACATGCGGAGATAATATCCGTATCATCTTTCGGTGTATTCAATACCTTTTTTAAATTAACCTGTGGATTCATAGACAGCTCATTAAGCATACGCAGGATTGCTTCCAAAGAATAGTTGGCACATCGGAGCGACCTGATAATTTTTAACCGCCTGATATCATGATCCGTATAAACACGGTACCCATTCTTTTTTCTTTTTACTGACAGTAATCCATTCAATTCCCAATTTCGGAGCGTGTCCATTGTGATATTCAGTGTCTCAGAAACTTCCTTACGTTTCAGGTATCGCTCATCTCGTATTGGTTTTCCTGATAAAAGCTGCTTTACAATCCCGATCGCTTCCTCTGCGTTTTTTTGCTCCTGATATATCTGGACCAGATATTCATTTGCAAGAACAAGAGCCTTGTCAAAATCCCCATTAGCGGAAACCTTTACCGTTTCAACAATCTTTTTTCTTAAGCCGTTTTGGAGAATTTCTATCTGAAATGCGATGCGGGCAAGTCGTAACTGCTCAATATGAAAGTCAGTAAATACACGGTATCCATTCGCCTTACGCTTTGCCCGGGGTATCAAGCCCCATTCTTCATAAAAGCGTACCGTATTGGGATGGATGCCTATCATCTTTGCGACCTCTGAAGTTTTATATGTGTTCAAATATGTTCACCTCCAATTTCCTCTATCATACCATCCAGACATAGTCTGGTGTTATAATGGAGGGTTTTATTGTATCAGAATATTTGTACAGAAGCAATTGTGCAATTTTAAAATATGTACCCATTCCACATTGTGGTTAGTGTCTAAATTGCTTTCGATACACTTCATTGCACGGGCAGTGTATCCTTTTAAGCGTGGTGAAGCATTAAGAAATTATTGATTTTAGAAATTCTGCTAAAAACTTTGCACCACATTCAAGCAAATTACAGTCCACTGTGTCTAAAGTGTCTTTTTGCGTATGAGCATACATCAAGCCGCCCTCATAAAAATCTGTTGACGCAATGGCTATACTCGGTACACCTTTCATTGAGTATATAACATGGTCGCCGGAATACCATTCCGGCCCTGCTGATATATTCTGGTGGTTGCAGGATAGACTATCCAGCAAACGACTTATATCCGGGTCTACATTGTAGGAGGAAACCGCGATTTTTGATCCAAAATGACCGGGAGAATCCATGTTTATTACTAAATCGGGAGCATTTCCGCGTTGTTTACAATCCTCTAAATAGATGAGTTCCCCGGTCGCTCCAAAATATTCCTCGCTATTGAATGGGATAAATTCAATATTATAATCCAGTTTATAGTCTTTCAAAAAATCCATTGTCCGTATCATCAATGCCAATCCTGCGGCGTTATCAAGCGCGGCGGGTGTGTTATATTTGCTGTCCATATGAGCGCAAACCATAATATTCCTTATAGCGTCTTTTGCGGCTTTTCGCGCTATAAGCTGATAGCTTGTTGCGCTGTCATTCCGTGAACCAATATGGAGTTTAATATCCTCACCTTTTAAGTGTGGTTCTATTTCTTTCCACACATCAACCGAAATGTAAGCGGATGGCAAAATGAAGTTTCCATCTTCAAAGAAATAAAATGGATTTAGTTCATATATAGGATGTTTGCCTGTAACCGTCAGAATGGCGATTGCTCCACTATTATCCAGCACATTTATAATTTCCCTGTGTTCATCAGGATAATAAAATGGATAGTCTTTCGGCTGCATTGATGTTTTGGTCAACTCGTTTTGTAATATAAGGATTTTTCCTCGACTGTCAGCTTCTTTCAGTTCATCTAATGAGCCAACGATAATACATTGTGCCGCTCCGCTAAACGGCTTGGAAAAGGGGCTTGGCGAGATATCATATTTTTGTCCGCTGATATTCACTGTGGAATTGTCTTTGCTCCAAACAAGGCAATTAAACGGTAATGACCGCGTGGAATAATCCATATCGGCAAATAGCTTTTCAAGATAATTTATCAACATACTGTTTTCCTGTGTACCTACTGGTCGCTCTTTTGCTATTACTTTCATCAATTCATTTATCACTTATTTCCCACCTTTTTAAGTATTTATTTTAGAAAGAACAACGCACATCACCTCTCTATGGCAAATCATAACATAAAATCAGGGGGGTGGTGTGCGAATGTAAAGTTCAATATTTATAGTGTTTCCATTTCATTAAAGATGGGCGGTATCTTTTGAGCCGCATCCATAAGTTTTGATAACTCATATAGCCAACGATCACCTACTGAAATCAAATCATCTGGTTCTGGTTCATTAAGAGCAGTCAAGACTTTATCGGATTGTCCTTTATCATACATGGATATACTGTGATGGATAGAAGTCATGCTATATCCAGCTTGTCGCAACATGTATATCACTTTTAATCTATCCAAGTCTATTCCCCTATACCGCACTTCACCAGTTTGCCCCTTTATATCGGAAGATATCAAATAATTACGCTCCCAATTCCTCACGGCTTCAACAGTAATACCAAGTAATTCCGCAATCTCTTTACGGGAGAGACTTTTCTGCCCCTCAAAATTTTTTATTATTTTTTCTGGTGATGCCCATTTTTGCAATACATCAGCCGTCTTTTGGGCTAAATCAATTTCCTGCTCAATCACTTGTATATAGTCATTTGCGTACTGCTTTCCCAAATCCCATTGCTTTTTAGCCGCCGCCCACATGACTTCATTTCCCGCATTTCTGATACGCCGATTTGTAAAGGGATATCCAAAAATACATCTACATATTTTAATTTGCATAACGTGTAACTGACTAAACTCACGATAATTATTTTTACATCTCTTTGCCGGTGATATGTAACCAAGCCGCTCATATAGTCTTATAGTATTCGGGTGAATATTATAAAGGTTGGCCAATTCAATCGGCTTATAGGATTTTTTATTCTTCTGCATAGTACCTTTTCACCTCCATCTATGTATTATTTACTTAATATAAGTATAGCGTACTTCAAATAATCTCTCAATGATGTTATTGCTATTCTTCTTATCCTTTTATATTATGAATGAAAAAATATCGATATTTGCAAATAAAAAGAAAAAACACTGTAAACTTGGCAACTTACAGCGTTTAATCATTTAATATTATAAATGAGCATAACTAACCAAACTCATTATAGTAAATCTAATTAGCCTTTTCAATCTTTCAACCTATTAAAAAGCAATTTGATTTATTGTCATGATTGATTATAAAAGAACTACGAATGTTCTAAATGTGCTACTATATACTTTTTAAGTACGATGAATACACCTTCTAGCACAAAACCCTTAGAGTTTTAAGACTTTATTCTAAAAACGAAGAAAATAAAGTTTTGAGCTTTAGCTTGGATTTAGACAATAAATCAATTCAAGTTATTGTCCATCCCCGTCGTATAACTATTTTTCACTTGAGTATCGCTTTAATTCTAACTTTTCCAATAAAGTCTTTGTAATTGGCTTCCAATCTATATTCACCATCTTCTGGTAATTCGAAATTTTCGTTTGTTGATTTATCTGTTTCGAATGTATACAATACACGTCTATCGGCATTAACCAATTGTAAGTGCCATTCTCCCATACTCACATTAGAATTAAATGTTATCTCAATGTGCTCTCCCTTTTTTCCATTAAAGGTTATTACAGGGTCTCCTGATTGTAATTCCTTTGTATTTATAGTTATTGTGCCAACCCTTTTCACTGACATGTAACTTGCTATTAAAAAAATCATCCCACAAATACAAATTATTAATAAAAGTAGAACTATATATCTTTTTTTTATCATTTTAAGATCCTTTCGCTTTCATTATTAATAATAAATCTTTGATATTAACAGCATTTACTATATCTTCACCCGATATATTTACATATAACTCATCTTCTATCTTAATCGCAATTTCAAATAAATCTAACGAATCTAATGATAAACTATCGATAGTAGAATCTAAGTTTATTTGGTTTTCATCCATACCCAGAACATCAGCAACTATAGATATTATTTTTTCCTCCATTTTTTAAATTATGTACTTTTTGTACTTTCCTCCATTATTTTATTTATATTACAAAACTTCTTTAAATAACCTACTCTTAAATATTTCCATTGTAAAAAATTTTTCTTGCAATCTTAAGGAATTCAAATTCTTTCCATCTACATCGCTACATAGATAACGTCTTCCGTTTTCTTTTGTCCATTTTTCCACTTCTCTAAACATATTAATCATCATTTTTATATTTCTCCTATACTCTAATTTTACATAATAGTAAGGGATATAGACGTACTCTTCTAAGTGAAAATTAAAGTCTTTATCATTAAGGCAAGCTTCCACAAATCCCACTACATTACTATCAATTTCAGCTAGTAGAACTATAGCACTGTCTGATATAAGAACTTGCTGATAATACTTTTTTCTTTCTTCTTTCGCTTCTTCCGTTAAGTTGTCAGCATAGATTTCATGCATTTTATGCACTGCCTCAAATAACTCTACCCATAATTCTAACACAGAATCTAAGTCCTCACTACTTGCCTTTCGTATTATATACTCCATAAACTTCCTCCTCATGATCCTAAAGCATTTTGCCTTTATCTATTTTATAAATCAAATCAGCATCTTTCAAAGTAGATTTTCTATGTGTTATTATTATCACTAATTTCTCCTGAGATTCTTCCTTTAGTAACGCTACTATAATATTCTCATTACTCACATCAAGAGCTGATGTGGGTTCATCCAGTAATAATATATTGCACTTCCTAGATAACGCAATCGCTATACCTAATCTCTGCTTTTCTCCACCTGAAAGATTACATTTTTCATTGATTATTGAATTATATCTGCTTTCTAGAGCCATAATTTTATCATGTAAATTTACCTTTTTACAATATTCAATTACATTACTTTCTGAAAGACCTGAATTAACAACAAGAAAATTTTCCATGATACTCATGTTTAATAAAATGACCTCCTGAGGTACAACTGCAAAACAATGCCTTGCCTCAATTCCAATAGTATTATAGTTTTTACCATATAAAAATATATTTCCACTTGTCGGAATATAATATTTTAAAAGTAATTTTATTAAAGTGCTTTTACCGGAACCTGATTCTCCCATTATTCCTATCAAACCTTTATTGGGAAATTCCATACTAATATGTTCTAAAACATGCTCATTTAAATTATAATTAAATTTAAGATTTTTTATTTTTAAATACTCTTTAGCTACTGCATTTACTTTATTATTTTTTTTCACTTCTTGCTCAAGATTACAGAATTCATATATTCTATTTAAAATAGGTTTTGTATTTTTAAACTCAATTACTCCATTTACTATTTCATAAAAAGGCTGAATCAATATTTGAAATAGCAGACCTAAAGTAACTATTGAACCTACTGTAAGCATATTATTAATGATATCAATACAGCCTAGCAAGTATATAACTGATAAGGAAATTAAAGTAAATAATACGCTTATATTATTTATTACTAATGTTAATATATTTCTTTTTTTTGTACTGTTATACTGTTTTACCAATGTTTCATTATGGCTATTTATAATTTGATTTTCAAACGAATAATTTTTAATTGTATTAATCATCGCAAGCATTTGCTCAATTTTCGAATATAAAGTATCGTTATTTTGAGCAATTTTCTTGGATATTATTTCTAAATTCTTATCTAATTTATTACTCAAAACAAAAAATATTATAAAAAGTACTAAGACAACTATTGTTATTTTCCAAGATATTGATAACATAGCTATAATTATTAATGTAATTAGCAGTATATTTTTTATTAATGTAGAAAAAAAATTAGAAACAAAATCACTTACTTGTTTTGTATCATTTGTCATTTTAGATATAATTTCACCCTTTTTTGCTTTATCAAAAAAGTCCATGGTAGCATGAAGGACTCTATAAAAAATTTTTTGTGAAATATTCATATGAATATTCAAAACCAATTTGTTAAAAACTAAATCTTTAATAATTCCAATTAAAGGCTGTGACATTGTCGCAATGAAAAAAAAAAGGACTCCATTTCTTATATCATTGATATTTTTTGCTTCTAAAACATTATCTATAAGATACCCTGACGCTATGGGAGATAGTAAGATAGTTACAGTATATATTAAAATAGTAAAAAATCCAATCCAATACAACTTTAAACTATTTTCTAAAAAAAAACGTATTTTTTTTAAATATATTTTCATAATACTATAACACTACCTCCTTTTTTTCAAAAAACTCTTTCCGCTTATTTAACAAAGCTTCTTCTATTGTATATTTCCACTTTTCACACTCCGGATTATTATCATTTCTAATACCATTATAAGGACAGCCTCCCATACATATAGGCAATATCCAACATTCTCTGCATTTTTCATGTTCAAAAGGTGACCACATCATATAATCAATATTGTTCTTTAATCTATAATCATTAAATCCATTGCCTGATTTTATATCCAATATATTTCCAATAGTCAAGACCTCTTCACCAATATCATTCCAACACTTATACATAAATCCTTGACCATCAATTACATAAGCACCCATAGAATCTGCTCCGCAATAGTTAGTCTTAACTCTTGGATAATATTCCACTGTTGATCCTTTACTAAATCCATACTTTTTTAATAATTCACGATTCTTAAAATCAATATCTGCGTAATTTTTATTAGAAAGCAAAGTTTCTTTTACATTAACTCCAACTCCTGTATCACCACGGACATGTCCTAAATTCACTGATAAATCATTTAGATTATTTTTTCGTAAAATTTCTAATAATTCTTCAATATGCTCTTTATTTTGGTCATCAATATTAACTCTTATATGAGTATCTAATTCCCTGCTTTTTAATATTTTAATATTTTCAATAATCTTACTAAATGTATCTATATCTGCATTCTTAAACTTTCTTCTTTTATTATGTATTTCTGGGGGACCATCAATCGTAATCTGGTAGCCATTGATTTTTAGCGTTTTAAAAGTATCTATAATATTTTGATTTAACAGATAGCCATTCGTTATAATAAAAGCATTGTAAGTAACTTCATTTTTCTCACATAAGTCAATAAACCTCTCTGATAAGGATATAATAATATCTTTTCCTAATACTGGCTCTCCACCATACCAAGTTATAGATAGCGAATTAATATTTTTCACCTTCTTTTTTACCAACTCTACTATAGCTTCTTGTATGCTTTCTGACATATACCCCTTTTTTGGTGTTTCATAACAATATGGACATGCAAAATTACACTCCAAGGTAGGTGCTATAGTTAATGCTAGATTATTCTCAACAAATTTTGAGGATAAATAATTATATTCAAGTATTTTTAGTTCATCTACATCGTCACTTACTAAATAGCCACTGGCAAGCATGTTATTAAATATTTCTTTCTGAGAAACATTTAAAGATCCGATATCTAATGTTTCTATATTATTATATATATTCCAAAATCGTCCATCTATCTCCGCTAATGCACAAGTAGCACTATTAAATGCAACATCTTTATCCCCACTTCTAATTATCTTATTGTACTTTGAAACTTTCATAAAGTCCTCCATTAATAAAATTTTCTATATTTATAGTGTAAATGGCTGAAGCAAAACTTATTACCAAAGATCAATTATACTTCCATATCTTCAATATAATTTTGCATCAGCCATAAAAATTATTACTCTAATACATTAAATCCAACTACTGATTACGCTTTCTTTTCACCACATGCATTCTGACCGCCATGTGCTAGACATATTAAGCTGATTTTTCTCAAAAAACTTCCGTTTTCAATAACTAACATATTTGTAACCTCCAATTCACTTAAGTGTTTTTTCTACATGCATCGCCATTTGAACCTTTAACGTCACAGTATCCACTTTTTACAGTGATAGTCTGTGGTAAACTTAAAAATGTCATCGTTCATCCCTCCTTAGTATTTATTATATAAACCTAATATATAATCAAATATATCAAGTTTCTACCAAACAATTATTCATATATACGACATGCATCACCAGCACTATTATAGATTTCGCATACTGAAATCTTTGCTGGGCATGAGCTTTCAGGCTTCCCAAATTCATTGCAAAAAGTTACAATTGGAAATTTTCTGTACCCCTTTACGATAACCTTCATTTCTCTTCCTCCCTCTTTAACCATCAAAAGAAACACTTGAGCATCTTACATTACACTCATTACCACTCGGACTGTATACATCACAAAAGGTACGAATTATTATTTTGTCTCTTATTGCTTTAACGATGTACTTCATGTTTTTCACCACCTCTCTATTAATTATGCTAAAGCTGCAGTACGGCAGCTACCATAGCCATTATTACAACTACATAGATAGCACTTAGATCCGCAATCTGTGTTACATGAACCAGTGGCTCCATTGACCCCACATGCAAAATTTACCCTAAAATAATCAGGTCTCATCAAAAATATCATGTTGTTTTCTCCTTATCTTTAACTTCTCTTTTTGTACATTAAATATTGAATTTTCAACGAATCATGAGTTTATCACAGCTTATAATGAAAATGGTTTCTCGGCACCACTACTATTTTTAAAGCTCGGGCAAATCTCCTGCCAACTTATTAGGAAGGAGCGTAGCTTTATGAAAGATTTATTGGAAATCTGTAGAGTCATTTTAAAACCGCCGGACATCTTTGCTCCTGGACCGGGCTATGCCCCGGCAATGCTTTGTGAAATCGTTGGGTTATTTCTGTTAAGCGTAATACTTATCTCTTTGCTTGTATTGGAGGATTAAGCAGAAAAAGGAGCCAAAAAAGCAATTGTTGCACTTGCCAGAAAACTTTTAGTAATCATCTACACCATGCTAAAACAAGGTACTTTATTTGATGAATTCTGTTTTGAGACCCGAAGAAAAAGCTGCGAACAAAAGCAACTTTCAAGATACATTTGCGAATTAGAAAAGCATGGATATCATGTAGAATCAGCCAGTTAAGCCCTGCTTTCACATTTCCTCTTACACAGTAGCGGGTTGCTTCTTTATTTGCTGTGTCTTTATGATTGTTAAAAACAATTATTGTCAAAGTTCAAATTTACTAATAAGTATTTATTTTCGTAGCAAGGTGTCTAGGCATTTACAATGTACGAAGTTTGAGTTGATTTATTATATTATATCTAAATATCTATGCATTTTTCAATAGATCTGTCGTGAGTTGCGTATTGGTGTCGTGAAAAGTATGCATAGTGAATATTCCAGTACGTGAGCAGCATACTGGTGTCGTGAATGATACGAATAGTTAAGATTCCACAGTACTTCTTCAACAAGTATATCCATATAGCCTATGGTTTGCAAAAGGGGATAGGAGTCCGATAATAATAATCATGAAAGCATATACTCAATGTATACCGCTAACAGAAGTTTTTCCGCAAATCAGCAAATTTACGTTTTCTCTCCGATAGTAGTTTCGGCAATGTCGATATATTCTGGATTTTTTTGTTGGAGATTTATCAAAATACGGGATTTTGAGGAAGAATCAACTGTCTCTAACTATCGTTTTAATGGAATATCAAGAATTATATATAAAAAGAAAAAATCATCCCTTCGGGCAAGACTTAAGTAAAAGAACTTGTCTGGATGGATAAATTATTTTAGGGAAAGAGCACCTGAAATAATGACGGAAGATTCCGTTTTCTTTAACCAATCAGTTTTGGCATAACACTTATATATTTTTGAAAAATATGCGATTCAGGAAGTTTTTCTGTTATTCAGCGTTTGAGTGATTGCTGCAAATAGTAATATGGTATGTGACGCCATTCCGAGAGCGAGTGACATAGCAATCCACCTCAATGATACATCCATAAATATGTTTATTAGAAATACTAAGCAAAGAAATATAATAGAAAGCGTTCGGCTTAATGTTTTCATGCGATTATACTTTCCCTTGCTCATAGGATTGTTTTCATGTTCTATCGGAGCTTTTACCCAGATAAGTAATGTTGATAAACAAGCAAGCCCCATACTTAATACTGGTGATGTGACCCGTGTGATTACAAATAGTGACATTAATAGGATTGTTGTAGACATTATAAAGCAACGCAAATGAGTTTTTGTATGATACCCACCCGCAGTATTTCTTAAAAGAATAAATGAAATATGGTAAATTATTGTTTGTGGTATCATATTAAAAAGCAATGCAATTATTACTATTGAAACAACGTCTATAATATTGTTATATATTGCATGAAAACCATATTCATAAATGTCCCTGTCATCTTCATCAATGACTTGTTTATGAACTAAATAATCGGTACTTATAGTTATTAATTTTTCCAACATAAAGAGAATCCCCCTTTTTTCTATAATAAGTTCTCGGAATCTTTAGCCCTTATTTCATAAGGATCTTCGATTCCTATATTTAAAAATCACCCACTTTTTTCGCCAAAACACTTGACAAATCCTCAAAAATTTGTGGCGAAGCCAGTTCAATATATTATTTTTCGACTGGCGGCGATTTTTAATGTTACCTTGTAATTCTGGCGGTCATACCGCCTACCAAGATACTCTCGTATCTGAGTTACTTAAGTTCTACCCGGATTCTTTTTCTATTTCTAAGGATTCCTGGCACACCGTTATTGAATTCTGGTATTTGGATCTTTCCTTGACCGACTCTTTGATGGCTGACAGCTACTCCAAGTTTGGACCTGAGCCCAGGCTCCCGTCTTGTATGCTGCGTTCTTACCTACTCTCCATTAAGTTTGGCTTTTCCATTGATCGATGGGCCGACTTGCTCAAGGAATTCCTCTCTACGCTATTCTTAGCGGGTTTTCCCTCGGAGACACTCCAGGCGTCGGTACTTTCTATGATTTTTGCTCACGATTATGGGATTCCGACTCTAAACACCTTTCTCCACAGCTTCGTTTTTCTAAAAGTAAGCCTAAGAAGGGTGATGAAAAAGGGGATAAAACTCCGTTCAATACCGAAACTTTGTCCGCTAGACTGCTTCATTTTCTACAACGCTTTTCAATAACGCCTAATCATGCTTTTGCACTTATTTTCAGGCTTTATCAAGAACAATTCCTCAATACTTCCATCCATGCTGGGCTCATTGATCCACAGCATTTAGCTTTGGCTGGAGATGGTACTCCTATCAAAACTGCTTCCTATTTACGCAAAAGACGAGCCTGTGATTGTCAAAAAAACGGCATCACTTCCTGCAAATGCAAGCGTAAATTTTCACAACCTGATACCAATACTGGGTGGGACTCTTCCAGGGAAGCTTATTTTAATGGTTACCATTTGTTTATCTTTGTTGCGTCTGATTCTGCTAATGATCTTCCCATTTTTCCTATGCTAGAACGAACAATGGTAATTACAAATATAAGAATTCTTTTACCATTGATCCTGATGGTGTCCCGCGCTGTAAGTTGGGTTTACCTATGAAGCATGATGGGCATGAAAAGAAGAAAAATCGCTGTAAGTTCCGCTGTCTGAAAGCAGACCGCAAACATGGCTGTTTTTGTGAAAAACCTTGTTCATCCTCTAAATATGGACGGATTGTACACACACAGCTCAAAGATAACCCACGAATTTTCAATATACCGCCAAGAGGCAGCGCAGCATGGAAAAAGGAATATGCCAGAAGAACTTCTGTAGAACGCTCTAATAAACGTCAGAAAATAGACTACAAATTAGAAGGCGGCAGGCACCGATCTTCAAAGATGTGGTACTGCCGCCTCTATGGCATCATGATGCTCCAACATCTTGATGCCTGGGAAATGTCCTCAACTGAAGCATTTCAACAAGCGATTTTGAAAATCGCTTAACTTTGTAAACAATACCTATTTTAAAGCATAGCTTCTGCTATGTCTATTTTTCATACAAAAAATCTTCTTATTTTTTCTAAATCTGCCAGTATTCAATTTTCAATCTACGATGGAATTAGATTTATCTAATTCCGAGAATCTATTATATGTAATTTTATAGTGTAACAAAAACGGATTATTATACATCTGACAATTTCAGCATGGCAAGAACAGAAAACTCATAATTTTCATGCTTGTATGTTACAAAACCTCCAGTTTTTTCAGCAATTACTTGAATTTGTTTTGTACCAATGCCATTTACTCCTGTAGTTCTTTTAGTAGACTTTAAACTTCCGAATAATCTTGAATTTCCTTTTTCTCTCGTTGTATTTTTACAGGCAACTGCCCAATAAGAGTCAATTATGCGGGTGTTTAAATTTATAAAATGAGGATGGTCAGCTTTCTGGTTGGCCTCAAATGCATTGTCTAAAACATTACCAATCAGAATACATAAATCAACATCACTAACCGGAAGACCCTCTGGAAATTCTATATTAGCTGTAAAATGTATGTTTTCTTGATTTGCAATTTTTGCCCTGGTACTAATAAGGGTATCCAATATTGGATGCTTAACAAATCCTGAAAGCATCGTATCTTCATCAGTTAAATCAGCGACATAGTCTTCTAAAACGTCAAATTCCTTTGCTTTTATATACCCTGAAATGACGGAAAAATGATTATGCGAGTCATGATGAAGTGTAGATATTCGAGAATACATTTCATTGATTTCGCTAATATGTTCCTTCGTCATTTCTGCCATGCGTAGTTGCAGTTTTGAATGTGCAAGCTCTTTCAGATTTGTTGTAAGCCTATTATAAAGTGCAACAACACTCACAATTATTACTGTAAGGACAAGGCTTCCTATAGTCATTAAGGGTTGTGACATATTTACAGGGAGTTCATCACCATATTTGAAGAGAACCTCAAGCATAACCCAACAGCCTGCAGGAACGAGTAACAAAAAAGCACAATCCTTCCATTTAAGACTAACACTTTTATCAATATTTTTAGTAATAAAATAATATATTGCAAATAATATAATCTTCGTAACAATAATAAATATCATTCTGTCAACACTAAACGAATCTACTTGTGTGGCAGAATTATTAGGGAGCAATAAGTATATTCCAATTATTAAAGCATCTACAATTCCATCTAGGACAATGGAAATAACTCTCCAAATCAAATGCATCCTGAACTTACCATAGAAAACGAAATGAGCATATATTAATCCGGTAGCAACAGAGAAATAAGGACGAAATCCAAAACCCATTATATAATAAGCAAGTCTAACACAAATAAAAATCAGTCCTGCAAATATTTGCTTTTTCCTGCCAATTTTGGTATCCAGCGTTCGATAAAGAAAAAATATATTAAGTGCAATGGTTGAAAGTTCAGCGAATCTTTCCACGATGAATTCTAATGTAATCATATTATCCTCCCAAATACGTCATCAGAATATGCCTCTAAAAGCTCATTTATGTATTTTCTACTAACCGATAAATTTTTAATTTCTGTTCCTTTTATGAGGTTTACATAATAAGGATACGTTGTTTTTATATTATGTATTTTGTCTTTTGAGATTACATAGGATCTGTGGATTCGGACAAAACAGTCGCTGTCCCAAAGGTTGAGCATCTCACTAAGCGATCCCCTGCACTCTACCTTGGAATCTATCATATGATAGATAAGTGTGTGGTTAATCACTTCAACAAATACAATATCTCGCTGACGCAGATTCACAATCTCGTTTCCTGTTTGAATTTTTAAACTTCGTTCACTTTTTTGACTTTCAATGACCCTATCCAGAAATAATGTTAATCTTTTTATATCAATTGGTTTACTTAAAAAGCCCATTGCTTCTACTAAGTATCCATCAACTGCTCGAACCTGGTCAACTGTGACAAATATTATCGGAACTTTATTGCCCATTTTTCTTATATATTTGGCGGCATCCATTCCATCAATCGCTTCCTTCCCGAAAGATATATCAAGAAATACAACATCTGTTCCTGTCTCGTTTGAAAGAAACTTAATTAAAGTTTGTGGCGAAGAGAATTTTTGAAATTTAAGCTCGGTATTCCGGATGTTAGCCCATTGACGAACGGATGTCAACAGGGACTCAATCCAAAATTCTTCATCCTCACAGATAGCAATTTTCATGGTGTCCTTCCTCCTGCATTTCCTGGATATAAAAGGAACTTTAACTTTAGTAAAAAATGGATTTCAATAATTTTAGTGGAAATCTATTGTGGAGTTAACTTTTAGTCAAATATATCCAGTCTATAATTTATTTTTTTAATTCACTTTTTAAATAATAGTGTCAAATAATTTAAGGATGCAAAGCCCTCCTATTCCAATTTGTCCATAATAAATATTCTAGTATTAATTTTACTCTGGATAGAATTATTTATCAATACATATATGCATGCTATTCACGCTATCAGTTAGCTATTCACGCCAAACCTCTTGAAGTTTTACTATTTTGCCTTAAAATATAAATATTATACTAAATTGGAGGTGTAACGTATGAAATTAAATACTGCAAAACTAGTTTCTTCAGCGGTTCATTTGGTCGCGAAGAAATCTGCTAGTACAGTCTGCGATTGGAGATCATATCAACCAAAGGTTCCTATGAAGCTTCGCAGTGAAAAATAACTTTATTTTTCTTACATAGGGTATGTTTGATTATTACTGTCAAACATACCCTTGTTTTATAAGTGTCTTTATGATTCTCAGATGCTTTAAGTTTCTAAATTACAGATAGTATTGTCTAACTTCCAATAAGATAAATAAAAAATAAACCAAATGAAAAAATTTTCTTCACATCAGACTAAAAAGCGATATCATTTGTAAGTCGGTATTACGGAATGAAACTCGTGACTGCAATAAAGAAGATGAACGGAGTCTGAAACAAGAATCGCTTTTTTCTGAACTGGCTAGTCATGAAAGGAATCAGCTTTATATTATGGATGAGTATTTTCTTGTACGGTGTACCGTTCAGTACCAAAGATCAAGCTCTCTAAAACAGTTAAAACAAATTTTGGAAGGAGGAAACACAGAGGATGAATACAAGTAAAAAGCAGCGTAAACAGCCACTTCCTTATGATGTAATTGCACAGGCATCAGAAGGTAACAACGAAGCCTTGGATACCAATGTCATCAACCTAGTAAAAAAGAAGCATCTGCACTTTGACAACTAAAAAATATACAAAACTTGAAATTGGGTGCATAATAGGGTATGTTTGATTATCACTGTCAAACATACCCTTGTTTTAGATTGTAAGTGTTTATGATTTTCAAATGCTTGAACTCTGGTACATTACAGAATATTAAATGGTATACTGATTCCAGATTGGAGCCCGGTGGATAGAATGTCGACAGGCTGCCGCTTCTTCCGGAGAATCTGCAGACAGCCATATGTTTTTACCTATTTAACCTTTATTTGTTTCGCCTTGGAATATTTTCCATATACCATCTTCCCATTAACCTTTTTGTAAGCTCTCACTTTTATAAAATAGGTTTTTCCGCTTTTCAGTTTTTTGACACTTCCTTTGATAGAGGAGACCTTTTTCATAGTGTAAGCTTCCTTAAATTTTCCACCCTTTTTCGACGCTGCGTAAATCTTATATCCTTTAGCTCCGGATACCTTTTGCTTCAGGGTTACTTTGATCTCTCCCTTTTTCACCGAAACCAGCTTTTTAATGGCGGGTGCTTTCATCATGGAAACCTTTGCCGCATTACTAAGGCTGCTGTTTTCATCTGCTGACGCTCCTACTGCCAAAATTTTATAGTACCAGGTCTTCCCGGCTCCTGCTTTCTTGTCGGTATAAGAAGCAGCAGAGGCTGTTCCTATCTTGCTGAATCCCGCCAACGCTTTGGTTGAACGGTATATCTCGTATTTCTTCGCCCCCGTTACCGCCTTCCAGGTGATTTTAGCCTGGCCGGCACTTCGCTGCACGGCTTTTACAGACTGTGGTGGCGATAGTTTAACTGTCTCTTTTGGTGGATCAATGACTGATTTATCAGTTACACTCAGCATCTGGAATCCATATGCAGGTAAGCTTACCTGCCAGGTACTACCGGTCACTTCTCCGGCGGTTCCGCCATTGTACAGATCTTTAAGGACTTTACCTGCCGCAATTTTGGAATCTTTCAGATCAACGGTTACGGTCTGTTCTTTGTCGCTTAAGTTGTATACAAGTAAAGCAGTCTGAGAACCGTCTTTGCTGGTACGTGTCATAGCGTAAGATGTTTCATTAGACTTCGTTGCCAGTCTTGTTCTGCTCGCAGAAGGAAGAAGTGCAGCATTATCGTTAACGGTCTTTAGTACTCTGCCCCAGTTTGTTTTCAGGGTATCTGACCATGTCAGATACTGATCATACATACCACCGCCATAGGTAATACCGCCGCCTGCAAGTAATGCAGCTTCCTGCACACGCATAACATCGTCATTCGTATAGGTCGGATACTCACGGGGAATCAGATTTACTTCTGCTTCATCTCCCCATGGACTCCATGCGTATGTCCAGCAATTCATTGAATGTGCATAATCAGAATTCTTGAAAGCTTCCTCCAGACCATCTGCATTGATTCTATCGACCTCTACTTCTTCTCTTTCAATTTCATTCGTGCTTTCATTGATTACAGGAGCTGTAATATTTCCCACTACGCGTGTATAATCATTTGCCACATCACTGTCCGCATAATTAAACCAGCAGTTAAATCCATACTCTGCATACTCTTTTGCCATTGTACTGTCACTGATTTCTACAGACAGCCACTTATCGTTTGATGTATATTTTTCCGGATATCGAATCCATAAATCATGCATCTTCGGCATTGTCCTTGCTACATCGAACATAAATCCATCCATTCCTGCATCAAGCCAGAATTTTTCTATTTCATAAGAAGTAGCATGGGCTCCCGGAAGTCTGAAGTCAAGCCCGCCGCCAAGCCATACATTACAATAGTAGGCTCCGGCAGTTTCACTCCATTCCCAGCGATTTGCATATTTGGATCCCGCCCTTCCTCCGAATACATCTTCCCTATTTACCGGTAATGGTTCCGTCGGATCATCCGTCCAGTGGAATGTAGCACATTCCGGTGCATAATAATCTCCTGCTGCATACTGCTCTTCCGCTTTTTTAAAGAATTCAGATTCTTTGTCGATATAAATATTTACAAAGTACCCGATTACCTTCATTCCACGGTCATGTGCTGCCGATACCAGCTCTCTGAAATCATCCATCGTACCACACTGCGGTGAAACATCAAACCAGTCCATTGGATCGCATCCATCGTACAATTCTTTGTTACCATAATACGGACAGAAAAATGCAAGAATATTGATACCATTGTTCTGAAGATTATCTAAATCATCCTTAATATCCGTAAACTTATTTCCAAACCATGTATTATAGAACCACATTACACCGTTCAGTTCCATGAAGCTGTTTTCTTCCTTAGCTCCGTACTTCTTAAACGCTGCTGTCAGAGTTGTATCCCCTGCCGGCATGGTAAATTTCGTAGTGGCCAATGAAGCATCACTGAACATTCCGCCGTTTGATGTTGTCCATCCGTCAAAGTAATATCCTGTATCCGGATATGCTCTGATATCTATAACATCGCCTTCTTTGTATGAGCCGGTTGTAGAATCTGAAAAATAGATTTTTACGGTCCCTTCGCCATTGGCTTCTACCTGCAAAACATTATCAATGCTTCTTGCTGCCGTGCCGTCTTCTGCCATCTTGCCGGCTTCCGCTTTTGCTGATAATGGCAAATTAACCGAAGTACTTACTAATGTACATGCCAACGCTGCGCACAAAAGCCGCAGTAATTTTTTATGCTTCATAAATATTACCTCCTCTTTTCCTGTTTAATACTATTTTTTCCAGTTACATATCTTATATTTTAAAATAAAGCAGACATTCGCAATCCCCAACCGAAATAAGTATTCCCCTATCCTCTTCAGGTAGCGGGATGGATTGCCAATTTGGGCATATCTGCCGTGAGAGCATGTCACGAAACGACAATACGCCGGCAGCGGCAGCGGCTCCCGTTCCGTGCAGAGACACCGATTCCGCCCTCCAGATACGGTGCTTCCGCATCCTGATATTTCAGTACTTCCTGACCATTCACTGTGGCGCGGATCGTATCATCTGCTGCTTCTACACTGATTATATATTCTCTTCCCAACTCCCAGTCAAATTTCGCATCTGCCAGCAGGCGATATCCGTTTTCATTCTTTAGGATTCCTACTTTTCCATCCGGAAGAAGAGCTGCAGCGTATGAACGGATTGCTCCTTGCACCCGTACATTTACCATATGGTTTTCACCTGTCACTGGAGTAATATAGAACTCTGCCTTATAGTTCTTCCAATCATGTCTTCCGGTATAAATCTCTCCAAAGTCACATGCCGATAAATTCAGCTGTCCATCCTCCAGATACAGCAGTCCCTTCAATTTTGTAAACTGCGTAATCTCTCTGTGAATCTGTGTCCAGATTTCCTCACTTTCCCTGCCCATCTCAATACTATAGGAAGGTTTTCCATCCGTATACAAATCATCAATCAGAACAGTAATGGTCTGGCCTGCATCTCTTTCTCCTCTTACGTGGAAACAAAAACCAATCTCATCAATTACCGCACCTTCCAGTGCCGGAATCTGATAATCCATGCTCACCCAGTTTTCTTTTTTCAACCTCACTTTTTTCCCCTGATATACCTTACCTGAATGCATTTCCCTTGCATAAAGGTTTACGGACACATCCTTTCCGTACAGGGGCAGCATGGCACTTCCGTGTATGGTCTGTCCTGGGTAAACAAGCGGCGAAAATGACGGGTCATACCGGCTGTCATGGAAATCTGCCGGACGATAATAGGTCTTTTTATATACAAAAATATTCTCTCCGGGCTGCATTCGGTTGACCGCTATCTTAAGGGAGCGTTTTCCCGTCGCAGCGGATTCATCTGTGTTTTGCAGTGTATATTCCAACTCCGGATAATATTCTGTGGTATGCAGATGCTTTCGTCTCACACGGATTGCATGAGTAGAACCCGGATACTCAAAATGACAGCTATCAATTCTGTTCCCGATAATTTCCTTAAACGGTTCAGGCAATTCCTCTCCGGCATGAATGGCCGCCAGTTTTGTGATATAAGCTGCTCCAAACGGAACATCAATGATATTTAAGGATCCGACTACACTGGAGCAGGCAAGGAAATCATTCACCGGCTTTCTCCATTTATTATAATCAATCGCTTCCAGTCCGCCGATAACGCCCATAATCGCTGCAATATTTCCCACATTACAGTCAGTGTCCCATCCGCAGCGGTTGCAGATGTTCAGTGTGTCTGAAAAATCTCCTTCTCCATAAAGAAGTGCAAGAATCATCACCGCAATATTAGGAATGATATGGCAGACCCCCGGATACTTATCATAGCCGTAGTTCTCAAAAACAAAACGATAACATGCCTTCCAATCCCCGGGATGTACGTCATAATACTCCATAACGGCACGGACTGCTTTCGCATATTCACAGTCTGCCGGGATATACCGAAGTCCTTTCTCAATGATTTTTCTGATATCATGCTCCACAAATGCATAGCTTACGCAGACTGCCACAAAGATACCTCCGTATACACCGTTTCCTCCATGTGTGACACTTGCTGCTTTTTCAGCCAATGAAGCCGCCTGGTCCGGTTTGCCCGGGGTAACAAGTCCCCAGGTATCGATGAAGATCTGGCCGCCGATCTGTTCTGCCGCCGTATGACCGTTCTGTTCCACGCTTCCGCTTCTCGGAGCCGGAATCCCGTTTTTCAGGTTCAGATAAGCGGTGTGCTCCGTAGAGATGCCGTACCCTCCCCACCAGAAAAATCCATGTTCAAACGGTGCATAATTCAGCAGCGCTTCTGCCACATCCTGAGCCTCCATCTTGTCCCATTTCCCGCTGTCTTCCAACGCACGCAGGAAAAAGATAGGCCCGTTACTGTCATCATCTGCTGCAAAATCTTTATAATCCACAGCATATCCGTCCAGTTCTCCGTAAATATCCCTGATCTGCTCATAACTCCAGCCTTCGATCGGAGCTCCCAGCCGGATACCGATAATTTTAGCCAGCCATCCGGCATAGATTCGTTCAATATAGTCCTGTTTCATCACTGCCATAGAGAAATATCTCCTTTCCATTCCTTTAAAATCAAGTCGGTTTCTTCACGTTTCGGAACAGACTTCATATCCATATTTAAACTTCCAATAACTAAGATTCGTTTTTTCATTCATACACTCCTTTTTGTCCGCCCCGCAGGCCCGTCAACCTTTTACACTTCCGGCCGTCAAGCCCTCGATGAACCGTCTCTGAAAGATCAGATAGAGAACGATCATAGGCAGAATGGTAATCACACCGGCTGCGCAAATCTTGCTCCAGTCTGATGAATACTGTCCCGTAAAGGCCAGATATCTCGTCGCGACTGTACGTAATTTATCATCCTGAATAAAACTGTTAGCATAAAAAAACTCATTCCATACCGACAGTCCCACCAGCAGACTGCTCGTTAAAAAGATCGGTTTAGAAACAGGAACCACAATTTTCAACAGCATCTGCCACTCGCCGCATCCGTCAATCCGCCCGCTTTCCAGAATTTCATCGGGGATCCCCAGAAAGAAAGACTTCATCAGCGTAACCTGCAGCGGCATGTTGATGCCGATATAGATCAGAATCAATCCCTCCAGCGTATTCATAAGTTTCAGCTTCATCCATACATAAAACAGCGGTACCAGACAAAGACTTACCGACACCGACATGGTGAACATAAAGTAATTGCCGACCAGCCTGCTGCCACGTGGTCTTAGTTTCGTCATCGCATAAGCACAGCACCCGCAGCTCGATACTACTACGATAATGGTGACCGCTACGGTAAACAGCGAATTAAGAAATGCACTGCTGTAGCCTCCCTGCTGCCATACTTCTGCAAAGTTGCCCCATAGAGTGGCCTCCGGCAGTCCCATCGGATTTAGCAGAACCTCCTGCGTCGTTTTTAAAGAATTAAGTACCAGCAGAGCGATCGGAATCAGGGAAATAACGAGAACCATTGTTAAAAAAATATGTATGTAAATTGGTGTTCCTTTTTTCTGTCTCATATCTCCCAGCCTCTCTTTCTCAATAATCCAATCACCGACATAAATGCCACACTGAACAGTACCATTACCAGAGAGATCGCACTGGCATAACCCGGCTGCTGATTCTGCATCGCCAGTCTGTACATATAGGTGGATACCAGTTCGGAAGAACTTCCCGGTCCACCGCCGGTCATCAGGTATACGAAGTCGAAGGTCGTAACCGACCAAATCGTCGTCAGGATCAATACCGTCGAAATCGTCGGACGTATCTGGGGAATTGTCACGTGAATAAATGCCTGCACCCGGTTCGCACCGTCAATCATCGCCGCCTCTTCCAGCGACTGATCTACCTGTGAAAATGCCGTCAGAAACAATACCATCAAAAATACCCAGTAACGCCAGGAATCTACCACCGCAACACTGAACAACGCCAGATCCGGATCAGCAAGGAATTTCGGCGGATTCTGAAAGCCGAGTTTTTCAAGCAATGCCGTAATACCATAAAATGGACTGTAGATCAATGACCAGATCTTGGCGGCTACCACCGATGTCACGATATAAGGGATAAAGAAAAAGGTTCGGTATACAACCTGGCCGCGCTTTACTTTTCTTAAAAGTCCCGCAATAATAAGGGCAAATATCACCGGAACGGTCAGAAAGAAGATACACCACTTCAAGTTATTAAACGCTGCCCAGAAGAACCGGCTATCCTGCATCAGTTTCCGGAAGTTCTCCAGTCCGACAAAGTTTGCCGGACGGATTCCATCCCAGTCAGTCAAGGAGATTGCAGATGTTCCAATGATCGGACCGCCCATGACACATACATTCAATATAAGTGCCGGCAGTATCATGGTCCAGGCCAGAAACTCTTTCCTGCGCCCTGCTTTTGAAATCGCCGTTGTCTTTTTTATCTGTTTCATATCCACCATCCTTTAATAATCCTAAAATTCCAGGACATTTCCTTTTTCCATATCCAGCTCAAAGTTTTCCTGCAGTTTGTTCAGGTATTCATCGACCGAAGTCTGCCCCATAACAACCGACTCGATATTATTCCAGGCATAAGTATCGGTATTTACCGGCCAATATGTCCATGCACAGTATCCGATGTTTCCGATTTCCAGTGTATCATCGATGAAAGACTGAAGCATCTTCACTTTTTCCGGTGCGTCGACACCTGAGATATCGATATTCTTCTGCGGATAAAGAGTCGTGAACTCGAGCATCCGTGCCGCAACTTCCGGCTGATACATGTAATCAAGGAATTTTGCCGCTGCATCCGGATTTTCACATCTTGTATTAATTGAGCAGCTTCCGCCGAGAGCAACCGGCAATACGGAATCAACACCCTCACGCCAGGACGGCATCTGATATACATTCCAGTCAAAACCCGTGATTGAATCATCAAGCGTCGTCACATCCCAGGAGCCGGTCATGAACATAGCGGCCTTTCCGGTGGTGAATAAACTGCGCGCATCATCCAAGGTAATCGCTGCAGAATCTTTGTAAATATAGTTGTTTTGCCATAAGTGTATGAACTTCTCTACCGTATCGCGTACTTCATCACTGGTCCAATCCATCTCTCCCTGCAGCAGTTTGTGCATATCTTCCTGTCCCAGTCCGGCACAGAACGCCTGAGATATCCACCATTGATTTGCTATCTTGTAGTCACTGACTCCATAGGTAAACGGAAAAACACCTTTTTCTGTCATTGCTTCACACAGACTGACGAGCTCGTCGTAAGTCGTTGGGATCTCCCACCCGTTTTCCTCAAACATGGACACATTGTAATATACAACCATGGCATCCATCTGTCCCGGAAGTCCATACCACTTTTCATCATACGACAGGGTATCCTTTACCCACTGGTCAAACCGCTCATCCCAGTTATACTGCTTTGCATAGTCATCGAGTGGTATCAGATAATCTGCCGATGCGAAGAGATACGTATCTGTAGATGTTGTATTGATGATATCCGGACCGCCGCCGGCTGCAATCTGCTGCTTTATCTGTCCCTCCGGATCACTTACGAGAGAAAGGTTGATCTTAATATCCGGATTCTCTGCCTCAAACTCACTGATCACCTCTTTTATGTAATCCGTATATTCCTGAGCTTCTGCGCTGCCCCAGAACATTGTCAATTCTGCCGATCCCACGTCATTTCCTGATCCGTTTTCAGAAACTCCTGCTGCTTCATTTCCTGCTTCGGAACTACTTCCTTCCTGGCCTTTTTCTGCGGAAGAACCACATCCGGTGATCAACGTCACTGCCGTCAGTGATAATGCACATAAAACTGCTAATCTTCTTTTCATTTTTATTTCCTCCTCTTTTTTTCCTGCTGCTGTTTGGCAGATTTGATAGTTTTATTCTACTTTTCTAATCATTTTTTGTAAATATGTCAAGATTCAGAAATGGTGAACAATAATCAGATAATGAATCTGTGTAGAAACACACTGCCCAACATCCTGACAACGTAAAAACCGCACAACAGCTTGATAACTGTTGTGCGGTTTTTCTCTATCTGTCACAATTTTCTCTATACTCCGACGGAGTCATTCCTGTAGCGTTCTTAAACAAACGGCTGAAATAGCGGCTGTCTGAATACCCAACTTTCGAAGCTACCTCATATGTTTTTACATTTACTTTCTCACACAGAATCTGTTTTGCCGCTGTAATACGTATCTTCGTCAGATATTCCAAAAACGTAAAGCCGGTTTCCTTCTTAAACAGATCACAAAAATAATTAGAATTCAGATGCAGGATATCTGCCATATCTCTCGTGGTTAATTCCTGTGTATAATTGTGCATCATGTAAGTAATGGCATCTTCTATAAGCCGGTGTTTTACAGACGCTTTGGAATCATCTGTTTCTTTTTGGTTCAGCGACTTTCGAAGCATTTCTTCTACCTGTGTACTCTTCTGGTTGCGTATAACATTTTCCGCATTTCTCAGAGTTCGAACAAGATCCTCCGGTGATGTCGGTTTCAACAGATAATCCAGCGCCCCAAATCTCACCGCTTCTTTTGCAAACTGAAATTCCCCATATCCACTTACCACAACAATGGGCATTTCCGGCCATTTTTTCCTGACAGCCCTGGCAAGCGCAATTCCATCCATGGTCGCCATGCGAATATCCGTTATCAACACATCCGGTACTTCTTTTTTCATAAACTGAAGCGCGGTCGTTCCATCTGCTTCCTGTCCGATCACTTCCCACTGCAGATCAGCATCTTCAATAATCTTCCGCATCCCTTTCCGCACAATATACTCATCATCAACGATCAAAATTCTCATCTTCATCATCTCCTCCTCCCGCACGGTAATTTAATCCGAATTTTCGTCCCTTTGTTCAGTTCACTCTCAACCGTTATTCCAAACATATTGCCGTAATATATTTTTATCCTCTGATTTACATTTGCTACCCCTATATGTTTTCGTTCCGTTTGGCTTTCTTTTTCTTCTATCAGTAGAGAGGCTGCTTTTTCCTCTGACATTCCCTGGCCATCATCTTCTACCGTAAGAAGCAGGTGGCCTGTCACCGCATCAATGTCCCCACGAATATAAACAGTTCCACCGCATTTCTCAAACCCGTGTATAATAACATTTTCCACCAACGGCTGCAGCAATAGGCATATTATGAAACACTTCCTTGCCTGCTCCGACACCTGTATTTCGTAATTTAATTTATCGCCGAAACGTGCCTTTTGAATATAGAGATATTTTTCCACCAGGGCAATTTCTTCTTCCACTGTAATCTCACCTTTCACGCCTTCAATACTGCTTCGAAGCAAATCCCCAAGATTTACGACCAATTTTCCGATCTCAGGTTTGTTTTCTAAAATCAGCATATAATTTATTGTGTTCAGTGTGTTATATAGAAAATGGGGATTAATCTGTGCCTGCAGAGCACTGAGTTGTGCTTCCTTTTCCCTTAATTCACTTTCTTTGTTTTTAATAACCAGCTCGTCAATATTATAAATCATTTTTACAAAGCTTTTTCCCAGTTCCTGTGTCTCATAAAATGTATCATCTTCATAAACCACATCCATATTTTTCTCTTCTGCCACTTCCTGCATGCTGAAACGAAGCCGTTCCATAGGCTGTGCCAGATGGCGCGCAATCACGACTGTAATAATGACAGACAATAATATTCCCAGTAAAGCAGTCAATACAGTTGTGATCTGATTAATAAACATCTGCTGCCTAAGCTGATCCAATGCAATAAGTCCCGTCATACTCCATCCTGTATATTGGGAATTCTTACTTACTACAAGATACTGTTCATTTTCAATCGTCACCGCCTGATGTCCCCAATACATCTTCTCCGATTTCTGCTGTTTCCAGCTCTCATACAATTCTCTATCTGATGATCCTACCAGATTTCCTTCAGAATCCAATAAGAATACGGCATCCTTCTTTCCCAACTCCGTCTGACGCAGCATTCTTTCCAAATTGCTCACATCATAATTTAAAACCAGCACTCCCAGCTTTTCCAGATTCTGATTATCAATGATCTGATGCATCAGCAATATGTCTGAGGTATTTTGGAAATCCACCGGTCCCGCCCACTGCGTAATTTTACTATCCTGCCCCATATTACTATATTGTTTCAATACGAATTCGTAATAGTCTTCACTAATCTGCGGTGCGGAAGCATTACCCAAAAAGTATCCCCTTGTTTCTTCTCTCAGAAAAATACCAATTGAATTCACATCGCCGATTACATTCGTGACTCCCATGACTTCTCCAAATAAATCGTTGGTACTGCGAATTGATATTGTTTTTTCATTTTTATATTCCGAATGTTTCTCTTTTGCAAAATTCTGAAACAGTTCATTATTATTTATAATCCACAGACCCACCTCATAAATCTTTAATTCCGAATCAATACTGTCACTGGTCTGCTGCAGCAAAGTTTTTCCGTACTCACTGATATTTCTGGCTTCACTCCTGGTAACAAGATAAAACGTAATACCTGCATTTATGGAGAGGAGCAGTAATAATAAAATCCCATAATAAAGCGACAATTTAAATCTGATCGTTTGCGGATGCCGTATTTTCAAATCTTCCAAAGCTACCCCCTTCTTATGTCCTTTAAAATCATCAAGACTGAGCCAGAATATGTAGTGCCAAAACTAAAATTATTTTTCTGATAAGCAGCAAACTGCCTTTTAGTATGGGCGTTCTGGCGTTATTACAGCTATTGTACTAATGTCTCAATCATGTGTCAAGAAACGATTACTTTTCCCCTGTTTCTCTTAACATATAGACTCCCTCCCATATGGAATCAAATAGTGTTATTTCACTATATCTTATCTCTGATAACGATTCCTATCCCAATAAGTATAAATAATATACTTATTGTTTGAGTTAAAGATAATATTTTATCTATATGACTTGCTCTAAAGAATTCTAAAATAAACTTACTAAAACCACATGATATAAAGCTTATACCTGCTGTTTTTAAATCAAATTCATTTTTCTTATGCTTTATAATCATATAAGCGAAAATTACAAAAAAGAATATTGTTTCAATTATTTGAACCGGAAATAAATGAGTATGTTCCGGTGCCGATTTAGAATAATTATATACAATGCTCCCAAATCCGTTGTATTCAATTCCAAAACAACAACCTGCCAGAAAACAACCTATTTTCCCAATTCCATACATAAGAGGGATAGATGGCATAAAAATATATAACATTTCTTCTAACGATTTTTTAAATTGTAAAATAAATAATGTTAAAAATAATAATGCTCCGATAACGGCTCCATAAGATGACAAGCCCAAGCTCACAAAATTGAATTGTCCATTTAACTCTTTATTATTTTGTAAAAAAGTTAATATCTTTGCTCCTCCAATTATGCCGACATTTTCATAAAGAAGTAAGCAAATAATTTCCTTTCTGGTAAAACTGTATTTTTTTGAAATTATCATTACTACAATTATATTAGCAATTAATGACAGTAAAATCATTATACTGTAAAATGGTATTATTATATCAAACATAATTATGCTCCCGGGCAGCTATAATTAGATACAGCATTCGCACACATAAACAACATAAGAATTATGAATATTATACATAAAACTATTCCTGCTAAAAACAGCCAAAAAAGTATTTTTATTGCCCTGCTTTCAGGAAATTGAATATAGCCTGTGACAATTGTTATAAGTGCCGCTATAAAAGCTAAACCACTTATTTGTTTAAACAAAATACAACTTACAATACTTCCTAAAAATACAATTAAATATATTTTATCTTTTCCCTCATAATTTGATACGTCTTGTTTTTCTTCAACTTTCGGTGTTTCATTTGGTTGTATATTTTCATTAACGATAATTTCATTTTTGTTTTCTATTGATAAAGAACATTTTGGGCAAATATTCCAATCATCTTTTAATTCATAACCACATTTTTTACAATTCATAAAATAAACACCTCTTTATTAATAGCCTTCTCTTTGTATAAATTCTTCTATGGTTTCGCCCCAGGCTTTACCCGTTGCAAATTCATCATAAATACGAACAGCATCAAGCCTGTTAAATTCGATATAAACTTTATCTAAAGTGTATATTCCCAGCCCGACTCTATCATATAGTTCATTAGTTTCCTCTAATTGAATCAAGTAATTATTGAGCATTTTTATATTGTCATATTCCTGTTGGCAAAATTCAAAGCTATTCATATTCACATATACATATAAACCTGTATAATTCCAACCTTGATGTTTCTCTGGATAGCCATCTCTTACTTTACTTAATATTCCAGTTATATCTTGTCTTGAATATATAGTTGTTGGTATTGCATTTTCATCTTGAGTATTTGCTGAATATGTAATTTTTTCAGTACGATTTTCAAAAGTGCTTTGTATTTTATCATATAATTGTTCGGCAAACGTCCTTAAATTTAAATTATATTCATAACTAGCTTTGTATTGTTTGCTATGCGTATCATAAGTAACAGTAAATTCTAAATCATTTTCCTTACAATAGCCCAGATAATATTCGGTATTGCCTTTTCCTTTAATCGTTCCAAAACTTGCACCATCACAATCAAGGTGAGTATCGGGATTTTCAATTGATTGAATTAAAGTTATTTCATCAAATTTTTTATCATATTGTTTTTTTAAATATTGTTTAACACCTGATTCACCTGTTGAATTAACATATACATTAAATATAATAATCACAGCCAAAATAATTACAGCCGAAATAATTCCTATTATTAAGATTACATTATTTTTCTTTTTAATTGCTTCGGAACATACAGGGCAAGCTTTCCAATCCTTTTCTAATTCATAACCACATTTTTTACATTTCATAATATATACCACCTTGCTTATTTCTTCTTACAGCATTGATAAATACACTAATGAAAGGATGAATACCTGCATACACAATAATTATCAGTCAAATTGAACTACCCAATTATCATCATGATATGCCTTAAAACACATATGTATTTGTTCAATTGTATTTTTTTCATTTGCCAACTCGGGCAATTCTTCAATATTAAAAAAATCGCTTCCCGACGTTTCTGTATTTGTCATAAACTTTCCTGATATTATGTTACACAAAACAAAAATCTTACATATGCCATAGGCATATTTTGGTTTGTTATGTTTGTTTCTATCTTGGACAGCAATCAATTTAATCGCTGCTACATCATATCCAGCTTCTTCTTTTACTTCTTTTATGGTATTTGATTTTACAGATTCGTTTACATCAACCCAACCTCCCGGCAAAGACCATGTATTCGTAGACTTTTCCTTTACCAGTAAAATTTTATCGCCTTTAAATATAGCGGCTCTTGTATCCATTTTGGGAGTTTGATACCCTGTTTCATTACAGAATAAATCTTTCACGGTTTCAATGGGAGCATCCGATATTTTACTCATCATTTCGGCAGTTATTTCCCTTATCCTTCTAAAACGTTCTACATCGTAAATATCTTTTGTGTAATGTAATCCCGCCTGTGCTATTGCCTGTAATTCTACTACCCAATCTATCCATGTCATTTCCCTTTTTCCCCCTGTTTATTTTATAAATATTCTGTTCCTTTTCATTCAGCCCACTCAGCATCAGCTGTGCTTTTGATGAAAAACATCTCCATAGGCTGCTCATATTTAGGAATATTGATAAGCAGTCCACCCGCATCCTGAAACCCCATTTTCCTATAAAAATGCTGAGCATCTTCATCTACTTGTGTAGATGTCATAACCATTCCATATCCAAGCTGTTTCATATCTTTTCCCCAAAATTCCATTAGTTTTTTTCCATAACCCTTATGCCGGTATTCACTATCCACAAAAAGCATTGTACAAAAAGGCGTATTATCCCAAAAAAGATTATATCTTAATAATCCGATCGAAATGTTATTTTCTAATATGACATATCCCATTTTGTCTCGTATTTTCTTTTCAAATTCCACCTCCGATAAGTGCTTGTCCAGTCTAAACCAAAAAATTTTATCTTCCTCTTGGACATATCTGATAGTTACCATAGTTTGACCTCCGTAAATTTTAATTTCCTCACTCAATTGATATTTCTTAGCTTAGCCTTAACCAATTCATCATAGTAAAACTCGTTGCCCTCCCCAATGTGAAACACAGGGCAACACACAAAATAAAATTACTCTGACTATCATTCTACCATAAGTCGCCGCTAAAATCCATCAAACTGGATGGACATGGATTTTTC